>ULQT01017754.1_pt1 | contig 19992 bp, 18 predicted proteins | sample 1954791 | NCBI WGS metagenome assembly ULQT01 (sample SAMEA4835663, study PRJEB28245) | human gut metagenome | biome: gut microbiome; material: fecal sample | place: Denmark | collected 2008 | reverse complement strand
TATAGCCCCTTTCCGGGGGAAAGGGGTTTGGGGATAGGGATAATAAATCAGAAGTTTATTTCAAAAACAGACTTTTTCTACAAGCTGGTATGCCCCCGTCTTAACGGGGGCATTTTTCCTTATTATATTGACATTAAACCGATGTAATGATACAATTGAAATATAATATAAACCGGAGTGTGAAATTTTGCTATCATCATTAATCGCCACGGTCGATTCACCGACCGATAAAGAACTGATAATACAGCTTTACAATACATATAAGCAATTTATGTACAATATCAGTATGTCGCTCCTCGGAAAGCGTGAAGACGCCGAGGATGCCGTCCAGGATTCATTTGTGAGGATTATTGACAATCTTGACAAGATAAACAATCCGTATTCCAGAAAAACAAAATCCTATATAACCGTTATCACCAAAAACGTCTGTCTTGATATGATACGCAGAAATCACAACGACGAAGAGCTTGAGGACAAGGATATTCCGTTTGAGGACAGCTATACGGATTTTGAAAACAGCAATGCGACATACGAACAGATTATCAAAAATCTAAAGCAGCTGCCGCCAAGACTGAAAAACATAGCGTTCCTGTTTTTTGTACAGCGGCTAAGCCCTAAAGAGATAGGCGAAATGCTGAATATCAACACAAATACGGTTTATGCGTATGTTTCAAGAATAAGAAAAATCCTGCTCGATACAAAGGATGAAAATATATGACCAACGATGAAAAAATCGCTATAGCGTTAAAAAGCGATTATCTGTCTGAGCTGTCTGTTTTTGAGATGCTCCCGAATTCAAGGATAAGATCCGGATTCGACAGACGAATGAAAAAAATGATAAGCAAATCATATACCGACACCGCAAAAACGGTAAGGCACCGCAGAGTAAAGCTGAGGCTGGCAATTGCCGTGATAATAGCCGCTACTGCCGCTCTGGCAACAGGCGGAACTATCCTGCTGAAGCACTGGGATACGTTTGCGGTCAAGGAAAATGACAAATACTCGGTCATACTGATAAGCGATGCCGAGGATTCGCCTCAGTGTATCACACGGTATTATGAGCCTGATCTCGACAAAACCGCATACGCCACACGGCTTATAGAAAAAACCGAATATGCCTATATTGTCGAATACATAAATAAGCACGGCAAACAGCTGATTTTTACTCAATGTACAAGATCACAGATGGAAAATGCACAGCTTGGAACGGAGGATGCGCAGATTCCTCCCGAAAAAGTCGAACTGGGGGATAAAAGTGCGATGTATTGCGTTTCCAAAAAAGGTATGGCATTTCTTATGTGGGATAACGGCGAGTATATGTTCCATATCACAGCGACCGGTTTTGGCAGGGACGAACTGTTCCGTACCGCAATGTCGATAAAAGAGTTAAGCGCAGATTAAGGCTGAAATTAACCCGATAAAATAAGAATTATAAGCGAGGAGCAACCATGAACAACAGAAAGGCAATTGTATTAAACGATAAATCCGTAAAAACAATCGGAAGAACCTATTTATATAACGATACGCTGTGGGCGGCGTTTTCCGGTGCGGGTGCGGAATTCATTTTCACTGGTAAAAAACTCGAAATCACCGTTATAGGCGACTTTGCATCGACAGCGGGCAATGACGAGAATTATGCAAGAATCGCAATATATGTCGATAACGAACGTGTTGTAGACGATATGCTCGATGAAAAGGAAAAAACGTACAAGGTGCTTGAAAGCGAAAGTGCAGAATGCAGGAATGTAAGGATAATCAAGCTGTCCGAGTGCGCAATGTCAACATTCGGGATAAAGCCCGTTATGATTGCGGAGGATGAAAAGATAGAGCCTGCGCCCGCAAAAAATATAAAGATGGAATTTATAGGCGATTCTATAACCTGCGGATACGGAGTTGACGATCCCGATAAGGAGCATCATTTCAAAACAGCCACAGAAGATGTCACAAAAGCGTATGCGTATAAAACGGCTCTTGCGCTGAACGCCGACTACAGTATGGTTTCGGTGAGCGGCTACGGAATTATTTCCGGCTTTACGAATGACGGGAACAAGATTCCGGAACAGACCATACCGCAATATTATGACAAGCTCGGCTTTTCGTATAATAAGTTTGCGGATAGTATCACGGTTTCGGAAACCGAGTGGGATTTTGAAAGGTACAAGCCGGATATTATAGTTATAAATCTCGGAACAAACGATATGAGCTATGCGACAACAGATGAGAGAAAAGCGGAATTCGAAGACGGTTATCTCGATTTTCTGAAGAAGGTACGCTCGCTCAATTCCGATTCCTATATATTCCAGACCTACGGAGTAATGGGAACTTCGCTTGAGGAAAATATCGAAAACGTCCGCAGAAAATATATGAGTGAAACAGGTGACGAACGAATCACGTTTATTCCGCTTACGATGCAGGACGAGGACGCTGACGGAATAGTGGCGGACTGGCACCCCAGCCCCAGAACGCACAGTCTGGTTTCCCAAAAGGTCACAGCGGCAATAAAGGAAACTCTCGGTTACAAATAACCGCTCGGCTAAGCCCGACTGCACTGGCATATCCGCATTATTTGAATGTTTGCGGCTGTCAGAACAGACAATTTTCAAAAATGACTTGACATCGGCAACCGATTAAGGTATAATATTTAATTGCATAGGCGCAAGACAGGCACACATCGGTGCCGAGTAATAACAGGAGGAAGAAAGAAATGAAAAGAACATACCAGCCTAAGAAGCTCCAGAGACAGAAAGAACACGGATTCAGAAAAAGAATGTCTACAAGAAACGGACGTAAGGTTCTCGCAAGAAGACGTGCAAAGGGCAGAAAGCACTTAAGCTACTGATTCTGTCAATGAATGAGTATGCAAAGAAATACGTCTGCATAAAAAAGGACAAGGAATTCAGATTCCTGTTCAAAAAAGGTGACAGTATTGTTACCGATGCATTCGTATGCTACGCAAGGGAAAGCAAGAGGCGGGTAAACCGCATAGGAATCGTTACAGGCAAGAAGGTCGGCAATGCCGTAAAACGCAGTCGTGCCAGAAGAGTCATAAGAGAAGCGTTCCGCCTTATTGAACCCCTGCTCCGTGAAAAGACACAAAAAAGATACGACTTTATTTTCGTTGCAAGAGCAAAAACTCCTGCGATGAAATCGACAGAGGTATATCTTTGGATGGAAAAGCAACTGATGAAAAGATATGCCACACCGGCGAATAATCAACCGGACAAAATACAAAAATAAAATGAAATATGTACTTTTATTTTTCGTAAAGATATACAGAATGACTTTGTCAAAATGGCTGCCTCGTTGTTGCCGCTTTACTCCGAGCTGTTCGGAATATGCGATGATCGCACTCCGCCGCTTCGGTGCGGTAAAGGGCAGCTATTTGGCTATACGGAGAATTATCAGATGCAACCCTTTTTCTGAGGGCGGCTATGACTATGTACCCGAACAATTTTATTTTTTCAAAAGGACCAAGCCGTAATATCGGCACTACTAACGGAGGGTGATTTCCATAGATTTCTTATATACCATAATCGGTACGCCTCTCGGCTACATTATGTGGCCTATTTATCTTCTTTTACAGAATTTCGGTTGGGCGATACTGATATTCACTGTAATAGTCAAAATAGCAATGCTGCCGCTTCAGATAAAGCAGCAGAAGAATATGGCGTTTTCTCAGCTGTTTGCTCCCAAGGTAAAGGAAATACAGCAGAAATACCGCAACAACCGTGATAAGCAGGCAGAAGAAATGCAGAAGCTGCAGGCACAGGGCTATAACCCTGCCGGCGGCTGCGGACCTCTTGTTCTGACAATGGTAATACTGTTCGGTGTCATCGACGTTGTATATAAGCCCATGACGCACATGGAGCACCTGTCATCATCGGACATTTCAAGCACCATAACGGTAGCGCAAGAAACCGAATATGCAAAGATATTCTTAAACGAATACAACAAGCAGGATGCCGAGCTTATTTTAAAGTATAAGAACGGCGATAAGGATGCAATTTTCATTTCGGAATCCAACGACGGCACTCAGCTGACGCACGAGTTCAAGGATGACGAGAATTTCAAGAACAATTACACCGATAAGGATCCCAAAACGATCAGCACGGCAGACAGAGAAACCTACGGTTCATTCTCTGCCGAGCAGTACAGTGATTTAACAGGTGATAAGTCAAGACTTACAGCTGAAACAAAGAACAGACTTGCGGCTGTTGCAGGCAAGTACAAGGGTATGCAGATGGAGCTTCTTGCTCTGCAGGTTTATGAGCAGTACCCCGATACGTTCAAGGAAAGCAATATACTTTCAGATAATGTAAAGGACAGACTTGCAGCACTGTCACACAATATGATGTTCTGCGGTCTGAACTTCGGTTCAACACCTAAGCTTGCTTTCGAGCCGCTGATAATCATACCGATATTTGCATTCGTTCTTTCTCTTGTACAGACTGTACTTTCCCAGTATCTCAACAAGAAGAACAATCCCGAAATGGCAAACGCAGGCGGTGCAGGTATGAAGGTAATGCTTTATATCATGCCCTTATTCTCACTGTGGATTTCGTTCAGCGTTCCTGCCGGAGTAGGTTTCTACTGGGGTGTCAACTATGCGCTCGGCATTGTGCAGTCACTGGTAATGCAGAAGCTGTACAGCCCTGAAAAGCTCAGAGCCGAGGCTGAAGAGAAGATGAAGGAAAGAAAGCTCAAGGAAAGACAGGTCACAACGACCGCTGTTGTTACAGATGCCGATACAGGCGAAGAAAAGACCGTAACAAAGACAGAAACACTTTCACAGAAGGAAATCAACAGACGTAAGCTGGCGGCGGCAAGAAAAGCCGATGCCGAAAAATACGGCGAAGAATACCACGAAGAAGACGACGATTGAGAATCGACGGAAAGGACGGACTTATGAAAAAGATATATACAGGTAAGTCACTTGACGAGCTCAAGGCGCTTGCCATATCAGAAATCAAGGAACTCGGCGTTGATGAAGCTGACATAAAGATAACCGTAGTTGAAGAACCTGTCAAGAAGCTGTTCGGCAAGAAGGGCGACTATAAGATAGAGGTTGAATTCGAAACTGTTACCGAAGCCGCTCCTGCTGCTGCCGATGAAACGGCTCCGGCAGAAGCCGCTGAAGCCGCTCCTGCCGTAACAGATGCTGACCACACAGAAAAGGTAGCTATGGCTGCGGCTTATCTTGAAAAGGTTCTTACCGCTCTCGGCGTTGAGGACTTCAAGGTAAACATAATTGAAAAGGAAGACATAACTGTTCTTGATATAGTAGGCGAAAAGCTCGGTATCGTAATCGGCAGAAGAGGCGAAACACTCGACTCTTTACAGTACCTTGCAATTCTTGCAAGCAACCGTCACGATGAGCCTTACTGCCGTATCACAGTTGATTGCAACGGCTACAGGGATAAGAGAGAGGAAACTCTCAAGTCGCTTGCAGAGCGTACCGCTAATAAGGTGCTCCGTCAGGGCAGACGCATTACCCTTGAGCCTATGAATCCTTATGAGCGCCGTATCATTCACAGCAAGGTCGCTGAGATTGAAGGCGTATACAGCAACTCTATAGGTGAAGAGCCTTACAGAAAGGTCGTTATCTCGGCTTCTCAGCCCCACAGAGATAACAACAGAAGAAACGACCGCAAGGGCGGAAGAAGAAACAGCAACGGTACAAACCGCTCATACAAGCAGAGTACCGGTTTCTCGACATCTTTTGAAAGAGAGTACAAGCGTTCGCAGACTGCTGTTGAAAATACTGCGTCAGATGCAGGCGAATTCTCTAAGGAAGCGGTTGAAACAGAAAGAAACGCTACGCTTTACGGCAAGATTGAGCTTTAAGACTTGCAGAAATCGACGGTTTTTCAATGGTTTTTATACAATTTTGAATTATTGCACAGGCAAACTTTCAAAATTTGTGCAAAATGACATATTGACAAATCAGCCGACATAGTGTATTATAATAACTGTAATCAGAAACGAGGACGTTTTGAGGAATCAAAGCGTCCTTTTCTTATTTTTCAAAGAACATCTAACGAAAGTAGGAGGAAAAGGAAAATGGCAGAGAAAACTTATGATGTAACGGAGCTGTTCGGCTCGGACGTGTTCAACGAGGCAGTAATGAAGGCACGACTCCCTAAGGCTATCTTCAAGGAGCTGATGAAGGTAATGCACGGTAATGCTGAGCTTACACTTCCCATTGCCGAAGTAGTTGCCAGCACAATGAAGGACTGGGCAGTAGAAAAGGGTGCAACACACTACACTCACTGGTTCCAGCCTATGACAGGTATCACAGCCGAAAAGCACGACAGCTTTATTTCACCTGTAGGTGACGGTACGGTTATTATGGAGTTCTCGGGCAAGGAGCTTATCAAGGGCGAGCCTGATGCTTCATCATTCCCCTCGGGCGGTCTTCGTGCTACATTTGAGGCAAGAGGATACACAGCGTGGGATCCGACATCATACGCATTTATCAAGGATAACACATTATACATACCCACAGCGTTCTTCTCATATTCAGGCGAGGCGCTTGACAAGAAGACACCTCTCTTAAAGTCAATGGACGCTGTATCAAAGCAGGCATTAAGAATTTTAAGACTTTTCGGCAACACCACAGCAAAGAGCGTTGTTGCTACAGTCGGTGCCGAGCAGGAATACTTCCTTGTTGACAAGAAGACATACGATAAGAGAAAAGACCTTATCTTCACAGGCAGAACACTTTTCGGTGCGGCACCTGTAAAGGGTCAGGAGCTTGAAGATCACTACTTCGGCGTTATCAAGCAGAGAGTAAGCGACTATATGAAGGACCTCGACAAGCACCTCTGGGCGCTCGGCGTTTCTTCAAAGACAAAGCATAACGAGGTTGCTCCCGCTCAGCACGAATGTGCTCCTATCTTCGAGTCTGCAAACCTTGCGGCCGATCACAACCAGCTTATGATGGAAATGATGAAGAAGGTCGCTCTTGAGCATAATATGGTATGCTTACTGCACGAAAAGCCTTTCGCAGGCGTTAACGGTTCAGGTAAGCACGATAACTGGGCGCTCTCAACAGATGACGGTCAGAATCTTCTGAACCCCGGCGATTCTCCTATGGAGAACGCACAGTTCCTGACATTCCTTGTCGCAATCATCAAGGCTGTTGACGAATACGCAGATCTGCTCAGACTTTCGGTAGCTACAGCAGGCAATGACCACAGACTTGGTGCTAACGAGGCACCTCCCGCAATCATCTCTATCTTCCTCGGCGAAGAGCTGAACGATGTTATCAATGCGCTTGTTGCAGGTACAAACGTAGAAGCAAAGCACGCACAGTTCGATATAGGCGTAACCTCACTGCCCAAGTTCCCCAAGGATACAACAGACAGAAACAGAACTTCGCCTTTCGCATTTACAGGTAATAAGTTTGAGTTCAGAAGTGTTGGTTCTTCACTCAACATTTCAGGCCCCAACATCGTTCTTAACACAATCGTAGCAGAAGAGCTTGAACAGTTCGCCGATGAGCTTGAAAAGGCTGACGACTTCAAGAAGGCTCTTAAGGAACTGCTCGTAAAGACAATAAAGGAGCACAGCAGAGTAATCTTCAACGGCAACGGTTACGATGCCGCTTGGGTAAAGGAAGCTACAGAGGTAAGAGGTCTGCCTGAGCTTAAGTCTACAGTAGACGCACTTCCGCACTTCCTTGACGAGAAGAATGTCAAGGTGTTCACAAAGCACAAGGTATTCACAGAAGTTGAAATGCACTCAAGAACAGAGATTCTGCTTGAAAATTACAGCAAGACCATCAATATAGAGGCTCTGACAACAGCAGAGATGGCTACAAAGGAAATTCTCCCTGCCGTTATGGCTTACGAGAAGCAGGTTTGCGATGTACTTCTGTCAAAGAAGAACGCAGGCGTTGCTTATAACCTTGAACAGTCTATCGCAAACAAGATTGATTCTCTTGCTGAAAGTCTGAACTCCAAGATAGCAGAGCTTGACAGCGCAATAGTTAAGGCACAGGGCATTTCGGATGTTTATGAAGCCGCTAAGTGCTACCACGATGAAGTATTCGCTACAATGCAGAGCCTTCGTGCTGTTGCAGATGAGCTCGAAACAATCGTCGGTGAAAAATACTGGCCCTTCCCGACTTACGAGGAGCTTCTGTTCAACGTATAATTATAGAGATACGCTTTTAAAAACGGCTTAGAGGGATTTTACCCTTTAAGATAATCTGCACCCTTTTCCTATGGCTATGGCACTTCGGTGTCATAGCCTCTTTTCTTTGTAAAAATCTATGCAAAACAGCGATATTTACCGATTTTTCGTCATATTTTCACATTATACGCTTTACAAATCAGTAAAAATGGGGTATACTGTAACAGTCAGATTAAATCGACAAAGCTACGAAAGGAATTTAGCAAATGACCGAATATAACGATATACTATACATTGTAGTACCCTGTTACAACGAAGAAGAGGTACTTCACGAAACATCAAAGCGGCTTAAGGAAAAAATGACAACTCTTATCAACGACAGAAAAATATCCGACAAGAGCCGTGTGTTATTCGTGGATGACGGAAGTAAAGACAGGACGTGGGATATAATCGAGGAGCTTCACGAAGGCGATGATTTGTTTTCTGGGCTTAAGCTGTCACGCAACAAGGGTCACCAGAACGCTCTTCTTGCAGGCCTTATGACAGCAAAGGACCTTGCAGATATATCAATTTCAATGGATGCAGACCTGCAGGACGATATAAACGTGGTTGACAAGTTTGTAGACAAGTATCACGAAGGCTGTGATATAGTATACGGAGTACGTTCTTCAAGAAAGAAGGACACTGTTTTCAAACGTGGTACTGCCGGAATGTTCTACAAATTCATGAGATTGCTCGGCGTTGATATAATTGACAACCACGCAGACTACAGACTTATATCGAAGCGTGCGCTTGAAGCGCTGTCACAGTTTAAAGAAGTCAACCTGTTCCTCAGAGGCATAGTAAAGCAGATAGGCTTCAAGAGCGACATAGTATATTATGAACGCAGTGAGCGTTTTGCCGGAGAATCGAAGTATCCGCTTAAAAAGATGCTTGCTTTTGCGTTTGACGGTATCACCAGCTTTTCGGTAAAACCGATAAGGCTTGTTACCGTAGTCGGATTTTTAGTTTTCCTTGTCAGCGTAGCGATGATAATATACGCTATTGTTCAGAATTGCCTTGGAAATACCGAAGCAGGCTGGAGCTCGCTTATGTGCTCGATATGGTTCTTAAGCGGACTTCAGATAATGGCACTTGGCATTGTCGGTGAATATATCGGAAAGATTTATACCGAAGTAAAGGCAAGGCCGAAATACATTATAGACAAATTTATAAACAAGCAATAAGAAAAGAGCCGTCGGACAGGAAAAGACCGACGGCTCTTTGATTTACTTCTTTTTTGAAATTACTTTTTCAGCTTTTTTCTGCCGTTTTTAAGTGACGGGAATGCCTTGTAAAGACGTTTATGCTTTGCTTTAAGTTCTGACAGCTTTTCGTTAAGCTCGTTAAAGCGTGCTGTAAGCTCCTCCCTGCGTTCCGAAGCATTGCCCTTTAATTCACTCAGGCGTTCCGAATTACGTTGTTTAGCGCTGTCTGAGGCTGTTTCCAGCTTAGCTTTGAACATATCCGCCTTTCTTTGCATTTCTTCCGCTGTGATTCTGTGTTCCTTTGTAAATTCCACAGCCTGCGCAGTCTTATCGGACAGATCTGAACCGATTGCATCGGATACGGCGGTAAGCTGTTTTTCAAGGTCGTCTATAAGCCTGATTTCGTTTCTCAGCTTCTTTACCTCGGGGAAGGTCAGTATAACGTCTGTTATTATTGCCGCATAGAACAGGCACAGTGCCGCTATGCCGACAGGCTTCCAGATAAGCCCTACGGCAAAAGCTATCGCAGGCTGTACCACCTTCATTATAAGCAGGCAGGCAAGCCCCCACACAACCGTGAACTGCGGACAGATGTAACCGCCGATGTTGAACTTCTTGTCGCTGTAATCCCACCAGCGTCTGCCGAATAGCTTATCAAGCACAAAGCCCGTTATAAATTCAAGCACGGTCGTAAGAACGGCAGAGCCTGCAAAAAGCAGCAGCCATGAATCTTTAATCGGGGTAAGGCAAACGATGACCGTTATCAGCCCGAAGCCGTATATAGGACAATAAGCGCCGTGCAGCATTCCACGGTTTACAAACTTTCCGTGCCGCACAGTTGCAAAGACAACCTCTCCGCACCAGCCGGCAAACGAGTATATTGCAAAATAGAACAAAAGGTCGTAAAAGTACTCCATTATTACCTCGCAGTTTTTTATTATATTATACCCCGATTTTGCCTACAGGTCAACCTCGTATAAAAGCAAAACGAGGTAAAACAAATATCCGCCGACCGTTTTCGAGCCGACGGATATATTTCTGTTCTTTTGACAGCGTTACTGCTGTTCTACTTCTGTATTCTTTCCTACAAGCACAGCTATCGCTCCGCCTACAATAAGGGCTGCTACACCTGCGAGTGTTTCAAGGTTGAAGCCGAAGCCGTCAGGGAACACAGCATACAGCGAGCCTATTACAAGTCCCATAATTGCACTGTAAACAAGCAGAGAATAGCGTTTCATAAGCGCCGAAATAAGTTTTGCACCGAATACAATGCCGATAAACACACCGATAGCTGTCGGTATCAGTATCATAAAGTCAAGGCTCTTTATCGCACCGATGACCGTGGTGTATAAACCGAGCAGTACCATTACAAACGAACCGCTGACACCGGGGATTATCATAGCTACAGCCGCCACGGTAACTCCGAGCAGAAGCGTTATGAACAGCACAGGATTCATCTTATAGGTATAGGTGAAGCTGTCGGTCTGTATTGAATCAATATCAGTGCTTTCGGGGAGAGTGAGCGTAATGCTCTCACCCTTTGCGATAGCGCTGTTTTCCGTTCCTGTGAGGACGGTAGTATCGGCTGAGGATTTCTTTACAACACAGCCGGTAAGTTCTCCTTCTACCTTGCCGTTGACCTTTAACTGCCAGTTTGATTTAATATCATAAGAGCCGTTGTTTGTGATAGTCACCGTGCAGTCGGTAGCGTTATGAACAGCATTGACAGTGAAGTTCTCGTTTTGGGGCAGCTTATTTATATAAGTCATTCCTACCACCAGCGCAAGTGCCGGGATAAATGCAAAAAGGCATTTCGGCGTGATTTTTCTGCCGCCGACGGTCATATTCCTGTAAATAAGCGGGATACTGCCGATGATAAGTCCCATAAAGAACATATTCGTTGCCACAGGGAAGTTATCAAACAGCCACGTTATCACAAACGAAAAGCCGAGTATACCGATAACGGCGCCGATTCCGAAAAAGACGATGAATCTGATGTTCTTTTTGATAGCCGACAATTTCAACGTCAGCACGTCTACCACCTTGTCATACACGCCGAAAACCACCATCATAGTTCCGCCGCTTACACCCGGTATAACATTTGCCACGCCGAATACGATACCGTAAACGATATTCAGTAAATGTGAGATCATATTTACTCCTTACTTATGTTCTTATTTGTTGAGGTATTTCTTTATCTGAAGCCCTGCGGGAAGAGCGACTCCTGCAAGCACTGCTACTATGCTTGCAAGCGGATTCGGCACCGCAAAGCCAAACAGCGAGTTTATAAACGGAATATACGGCAACAGTATAGACGTTACCGATGTAACCGCTGCTGTAACCGTCATATATTTCGGTATTGCTCCGTTTTTGAATGCTCCTGTACGTTTGTCTGTGACAACAAGACACATTGCGCCTGTCATAACCGTGAGAAGTGTAAGCATTACCGATGAAACCTGCTGTGCAGACATAACCCCTCCTGCAAGAGTGAGGAACAGAGCGGATATTGCACCGCAGATAAGTCCGCAAACAGCACTTCTTATAAAGAATTTCTTATCCGGCTTTCCCTGCGAAATGAAGCCCGACGGGGTCATATTACCCTTAATATCCGATTTTACGTTTCTGAAGCCGGTACAGCAAAGTGGTATCACTGCCGCTGTAAGAACAGCCGCAAGCATAGGGGTAATTATACCGTATCCCGTTATCATATCGGCAAGAGAAGTGCAGGCAAACGCTATAAGCGTTGACAGGAGAATAAATATACAGCGTTTGATGTTTCTGTGAAGCTGTCTTGCCTCTTTTATCATTTCAACGACCGATGAGAAATTATCGTCACGGACGATAAGCCCGCTCGCCTCATAAACGCTTCCTGTCGTATTTTCGAGCGATGTTATGCCGAGATCCGCATGGGCAACAAGGTCGTAATCGCTGTCGCTGTAACCCACAGTTGCTACTGTTTCGCCCGCTTCCTTCAGCTTTTCTATAATATCCACACGCTGAGCCGCATTTACACGGCAGAATATCTCAGCCTTCTTATAATCAAGCGGTTCTCCTGTTACAGTGCTTTCTGCTATTTCATCTCCGGAAATCATTCCTGCGTCGGAAAGTCCTATTTTTTTGCCCATTGAGCTTGCTGTTTCGGGGCTGTCAGAGGAAGTAAGTACAAGCCTTACTCCCGCTCTTTTGCAGCCCTGCAATGCAAGAGGTATCATATCTCTTGTCGCATTCATAAAAGACACAAGCCCCATATAATTATATTGCACTGCGTAAAGGCTCTTGGGTATTTCTTCGCCCTCAGGTATTATATAATATGCAACCGTCCACACTTCAAGTCCACGTTTTGCAAGAGCCGCCGCACGAGCGGTTATTCTGAACATTTCTTCGGGGCTCATATTGCAAAGGCCTGTCACTTTTTCTACAGCGCCCTTTACACACACAAGATGAGTTCCGCCCATATTATAGATATTTCCGCCTATTCTGTCGGCATCGTTATAAGGGAACTGTGCTGTAAGTTCGTTTCTTTTTACCGTTGCCACATCGGTTCCGCCCAGAGCCGCATTAAGCAGGAATGCCTGCTCTGCAAGTGTCGGTTCATCCTTATCGCACGCAAGCACCGTTACCGTTGTCATAAGGTCTGTATCCTTGCTGTATATTCCTGCGACCTCAAGTGTATTAGGCGCTACAACAGCGGATTTATCAATGACAAGCACGGACAGGCTGTTGAGCTTTTCGGGAACGGTAAGATTTTTTATGACAGCCCCCTTTAGCTCGGCACGGCGTACAAAATTCATATTGTACATTCTTATATACAGCTCTACAAACGGCATAAACATACATATAAGCCAACCGCAAGCGCTGACGATAACACCTGTTACATTGTCTGTTTTTCCTGTTAAAATCTGTGACAGAGTGCCGATAACACAAAGCAGTATTGCCGCTACCGCAAGCGGAAGCCTCAGCTTGACGCAGGTTTTCTCATAGCGTGAGAAATTCGGATCTGCCGCTTTTCCGTGCTTTTCACCTTGTCTTGCTCTGTATGTATCTTCACCCGTTGCCACTACTCTCGCTACAGCAGAGCCGTTAAGCACTCTTGTACCTGCATATATACAGCTTTTCTTAAGTCCGGTCGCCTTCGGGTCCGCACCGTCATGCTTTTGCACAGGGGTATTGTCGCCTGTAAATCTGCTCTCGTCAACTGTAAGTCCGACATACTCAAGTATATGTGCGTCCGCAGGAACTATTTCTCCTCCCTGAACAATTATTATATCATCCGGAACAAGCTCCGCCGCCGGAATAAGCTGTAATATCCCGTCACGCACCACTCTGTATTTCATCTTTGCGGACAGGGTACGGTTACGGATATTTTCGTTATTTTTCTGGCATATCACACAAAGCGTAACCGTCTGTGCTATCGCCATTATTATGCACATTATGCCTGTGACATACTGCGACAATGTAAATATCTGAAGTAAGCCTGAGATCAACAGCAGAACTGCCGTGGGGTCAAGCAGGTAGTGATACGCTTTGAAGCTCTTGTCTTCGGTTTCTGTAAAAATATTATTTCCGTACATATTGAGATTATCAGAGGCTTTCTTTTCGCTGAGGCCATTATAATCTCCCTTGAAATTTAAAAACTGTGCCATATTTCTCTTTTCTTTATCTGTCGTTTTATTTCCCGTTCCGAACCGTCTGCGGCGGTTCGGATAAACTTTCCTATTTTATATTATCTCATAATTCAAGCGAAAAATCAAGAGCCTTGAAACATACGCAATAATATCACAGCCGTAATTTCGCATTAAAATGACGATTTCACAATACTTTCACCGTTTTGTAAAGTTTTTGTAAAACTCTCTAAGGTTTCTTTAAGGCAAAAGAGTTATCATTACAGCACAGACAAAGAACAACACCCAAAAGAAACCGAAAGGAATGAGATAAATGGATAAAAGCATTTTTAAACGTCACGAGCTTAAATATCTTGTGAGCACTGAGCAAAGGGAGTTTATCGAAAGCGAATTCGCACGGTATATGATTCCCGACGAACACGGCGAAAGCACGATATGCAACATCTACTATGATACTCCTGACTTCAGGCTTATAAGAAGATCGCTTGAAAAGCCCGTTTATAAGGAGAAGCTAAGGCTTCGCAGCTACGGTACTGCGTCAAAGGACGAAAAGGTTTTCCTTGAGCTGAAGAAAAAATACAAGGGCATCGTCTACAAGCGCCGTATATCGCTCAATTACGATGAAGCGCAGGAGATTCTCGAAAACGGCGAAAGACTTCCCGAAAACAGCCAGATAGCAAAGGAGATCAACTATTTTCTTGACTTTTACGGGGACATTTTCCCTGCGGTCTATCTTTGCTACGACAGAACGGCATATTTCGGAGCGGACGATTCGGATTTAAGAATCACGTTTGACCGCAACATACGTTGGAGAACGGAAGATATTGACCTTAAAGTCGAGCCGTATGGTGAGCAGATTCTTGACAGAGGATATTCGCTGATGGAAATAAAAGCGGCAGGCTCGATGCCTTTATGGCTGGCAGAGCTTCTTGCACAGGGCGGTATAAAGCAGACATCGTTTTCAAAATACGGAATGGCATATATGACAATGCTCAGACGAAGCATGGGCATAAGAACGAAAAAAGTAAAAAGTGAGGTAACGGTAAATGTTTGATACGGTAATACAAGGAATTTTCAGCAGTACGGCTGATATAACACTGGGCGGCTTTCTTATCGGCGTAGGCTCGGCGCTGGTACTTGGAATAGCGATGGCTTTTATGTATATGTACAAAAACAAATACACAAAGAGCTTTGTTATCACTCTTGCCACACTTCCTGCGATAGTCAGCATAGTGATTATGATGGTGAGCGGTTCGATAGGCGCAGGCGTTGCGGTAGCGGGAACCTTTTCTCTTGTAAGATTCCGTTCTGTACCGGGTACGGCAAAGGAAATAGGCTCAATATTTCTTGCAATGGCGGTAGGACTTGCGTGCGGAATGGGCTATCCGCTGTACGCTCTTATCTTTGCGGTGATAATGGGAGTTGCAAACATAGTGCTTACCGCTGCCCCCTTCGGAGAATCAAAGAAAAACGAGTTTGACAGGGTACTGCATATAACCGTTCCGGAGGACCTTGAATATGCGGGAATATTTGACGATATATTTGTAAAATACTTAACGCAGTACAAAATGATTCAGGTAAAAACAACGAATCTCGGCAGCCTCAACAAGCTGACCTATAACATCACGCTCGGCAAGGCAGGCTGTGAAAAGCAGATGATAGACGAGCTCAGATGCAGAAACGGCAATCTTGAAATAAACATAACTTCTCAAAGTACAGACGGCAGAGAACAGCTCTGAAAAACGTTATGATACGAAAGGCGGTAATCTTATGAAAAAGAAAATCTTAGCTGTAACAATTGCTGCAGCGCTTATAGTTTCATTCTTTACATCGTGCGATAACAACACATCATCGGATTCGCAGGCATCACAGGCTGAAAGCAGCACGACCGTCAGCGCTGACAGCACTTCTTCAGCCACAGATATAAGTTCGGCATCGGACAGTAAGACTTCGGACAGCGGTTCTGACAGCGATAAACAGCTTACAGCGGACGATATGTTCTCCGACCGTGATCTGTCGGGCGATTACTCGGAATGCACAGATATAACTCTCAGCGATAGTACGGCAAGCTGTTCTGACAGTTCTGTAACAGTTGCAGACGGCTCGGTCACAATAACCAAAGCCGGAACATATAAGCTCAGCGGAACATTCACGGGTCAGATAATCGTAAATGCCGGCGACAGCGATAAGGTACAGCTTGTGCTTGATAATGCAAGCATCACTAAAGAGGAAAGTGCGGCGCTTTATATTATAAATGCCGACAAGGTATTTATAACAACGGTAAAGGGAACAGAGAACACGCTTTCAAGCACGGGCAAATTTGCTTCATCAGATGATGCAGCAAACGTTGACGGTGCGATATTCTCAAAATCGGATATAACCTTTAACGGCAGCGGTACTCTGAACGTAAAGTGCGAAAGCAAGCACGGCATTGTAACAAAGGACGACCTCAAGATAACGGGCGGAACATATAACATCACCTCCGCATCACAGGGCCTTTCGGGCAAGGACAGCATAAGAATCGCAGGCGGTAATATTACCGTTACATCCGGAACGGACGGAATACACAGCAAAAACACAGACGATACCGAAAAGGGATATGTATATATTTCCGGCGGTACGCTGAACATCACAAGCGGCAATGACTGCATTGATGCATCGGGTACTGTTGACATAAAGGACGGAACATTCACCTTTAAGGCAGGAGGCGGTTCGTCCGAAAAGACAACAGGCGACAGCACCGAGTCATATAAGGGTATAAAGGCTGACGGTGTGCTGACAATATCGGGCGGTACGTTTGATATTGATACGCTTGACGATGCGATCCACAGCAGCGCAGACGTTACGGTATCGGGCGGTACGCTTGACATAAGCACGGGCGACGACGGCATTCACTCCGGCAACAACACGGTTGTCAGCGGCGGCGAGATAAACATCGCAAAATGCTATGAAGGTCTTGAAGGTCAGACGGTAACGGTCAGCGGCGGCAAGGTAACACTTACGTCATCGGACGATGGAATCAATGCCGCAGGCGGCGACAATCAGGGCGTGGGCGGAGGCTTCGGCCCCGACTCATTCTCAGCCGACAGCGAAGCTAAAATTACTATAACGGGCGGTGAAATACACGTCAATGCAAGCGGCGACGGACTTGACTCGAACGGCGATATAGAAATATCGGGCGGTACGGTTTATGTATACGGTCCTACAAACGACGGTAACGGCTCGCTTGATTATGAAAATAACGCTGTGATAACAGGCGGTACGGTAATTATGGCAGGCTCAAGCGGTATGGCTATGAACTTCGGCTCGGAGTCAACGCAAGGTTCAATACTTGTAAGCACAGGTAACGCAAGTGCAGGAACAGCAGTAAAGCTCACCGATTCAAGCGGAAACGTAATTGCAGAGTTTACACCCACTGTATCGTTCCGGACAGTTGTAATAAGCACTCCCGACATCACATCAGACGGAACATACACACTTACGGTAGGCGACAGCACGCAGGAGATCACCATGTCAGGCTACATCTACGGCAGCGGAATGGGCGGCGGCTTCGGCGGTGGCGGCATGGGCGGAGGTCAGCACGGAGGAAACGGCGGCTTCGGTGGCGGCAACCGTCCCGGCGGTAACAATCAGGGCGGCTTTGGCGGAGGCAATCCTCCCGATATGAACGGCGGTCAGACAGCCACCGCATAAGACAGCGTGTAAAATCAATATATACCTTACAGTGAAAATCCCTCCGGACTTTTGGGTTCGGAGGGATTTGCTTATTTTAGTCTGGAATAATGTGGTATTTGACCTTTCTTGCTTTGAACCAACAATATTTGTTGCTGAGCTTTGAGGGACTGATACCGTCACAATCATAGAAGTAGATAAAACCGTCTTCAATAACCATTGACGATTCAAACCGGTAAGGGTCTTCATAATCGGGATTCCGACTTTCTGTGCTGTATGATACATCATTTTCAAGCCACATCTCTATTTCACAGCCCCACTCCCTTTTATTCGCCTGTTTCTTAAGCCTTATTCTTCGTAAGGTTCAATCAGCCGTTTTCCCGAGTCTGTCACCTGATAATACTTATCATTTTCCGTATCTACCATAAGTACCGGAATAACTCCGCTGTCGAGAACAGTGCCGTCTATGTAATAGTGAGATTCTCCGTCGAAATAAATGTCGTGGAAGAACTTGTCGCCGGATATTTCGGCGGTGCCGACATGACCTGCGACTACTTTCATATCAAGCCCCTCGATTTTGCTGGTTTCAGCGGGATATTTTGAGGTGAATACATCTTCTGATGTTTCCCATTCCCACATATCACCCGCTTCTTCATCAATACCGGCGTGAACGAAAATCGTGTTTCCCTCCACATAATACAGCGGAAGGGAAGAAAGCCAGTTGATATACTCGTCATCATCGCTCTCATCCTCCCACTCTTCTATACGGGCATATACAGAATTGTTGCTTATGGTTGACGATCCGTTGACTACCCATTCATCGTGGTTGCCGAGCAGAGCAATAATTCTGTCCGAACCGAAACGTTCCCGGAGCTTCATTATCCTGTCCAGAACACCACGGTTATCCGGACCGCCGTGGATATAATCACCGAGAAGAATGAGCTTCGCCTTGCCCTGTTCTATATCATCAAGAACAAGTGAAAGTGCGTCCTCAAATTCCGCAAGGCAACCGTGGATATCACTCATACAGTAAATTATCATTGTAAACTCCTTTCACGAGCCGCATTTTTTATCGTAAGAGTATATGCAACAGCATATAAAACACTTATAGTCTGCTGATATGCTACATCTTCTTCATTCGTATTACCTTTACCTTTTACCGAAATATAATTGCCTTTGGAACAGTAACTATCTCCGGTTTGTATTTCTGCCACTCTTCATATTCTTTATTCGTGATTTGCTTCATACGTTACCTCTTGATTCTCAGTTCACATTCAATTTGCTTTTCTGCTTGGTGTTTTTTATGGCAAAGCCAATGAAGAATCCTACCGCTATGCCAATAAAATTACAGATCAAATCGTCGATGTCAAAACTCCTGCCAAAAACCATCTGCAGTAGTTCTATAATAAAGGGAACAGTGGTGGCCGCAATGAAAATACTCTTTCTGTTGATTTTTTCTGTAACAAAAGGAAGAAAGAAACCCATTGGCAAAAACATCGCAATGTTCCCTATGAGCATTGTTTTTACCCAACTGCCGATAGTAAGCTCACCCGATAATGCCTTTATGAATGATGGTACTAAATTGAACTCGCCAAAGCTAAAAATCGGGAGCATCTCATCCCACCAGCCTAAGAATATACCGTCAAAAAAGCTCAACCAGAAGTTTGCAGGTAACACTACAAGGCTGATTAATCCCGTAAGATAACAGGAGAAAAGCAGCCTAATTATTTCTTTCAACCATTCAACTTTAAGATGGTTTCTTTTTATAATGGCTACTCTAATGATCACATATATGATTCCTACAACACAGGTTATTGGTACGGCTTGTAAGAAATAACCCGGCACCGAGCCTGAGTTCATTATTGATCTCAACCAGTTAAACATATTAAATACCTCCTTAAATCTTGATTTCTCGCCGTCTGTTATACCGACGATGTATGAACATTTCTCCCGATTTTGAGCCGATTTTCGATTGTTCCCGGAAACATATCACTCGGCACATTATGCCCAACACTCACAAACCGCACCGTTAAGCCGCATACCCCAATTTACTCTGATTTCCTTGACATCGAAACCACGCACTCCACATGGCACGATTGTCCAACAAAAAACATACTCACCCCCTATTATACAAGGAAATGGTGGAACACACCTTTTCACTTAAAATCCAGTGGTTCGAGCTGTGAGAACCTTGAATTGTCCTATAATTTGTATAGGCAAACAGGGTAAAGCTCTGTTCCTTAAACTTCATTTTTCATGTCATCCCTACAAACTGGAAGTTAACTAATGGATGCCATTTTATCAGTCGGCCATGA
>ULQT01037827.1_pt1 | contig 20147 bp, 16 predicted proteins | sample 1954791 | NCBI WGS metagenome assembly ULQT01 (sample SAMEA4835663, study PRJEB28245) | human gut metagenome | biome: gut microbiome; material: fecal sample | place: Denmark | collected 2008 | reverse complement strand
AGAAAGTTTGTTAGGGTATAATAAATATCTTAACATTGATTTAGAAAAACTTAAAGATGTTGATTTTGATAAAAATGCAATTATTCTTTCTAACGGGAGAAGAATTAAAAAAATTGTTTATAGAAGTTTTTTACCAATTATAATTGATAATTATTCGGGAATTGCCTATTTACAGGATGAATTTAATGAGAACACTATTTTTGTTTATTTAATAGATGCTAATAAAAAATTATTTGTAGACAGACACTTTAATGAAGATGCTCAATATATTTTAGAATAGTAACGGTAATTTTTATTAGAAGAAAAGCGGTTTTCTAATAATGATTGAATAGGCATATTTATAATGAATATAACACAAAATTAGCCAGGATGTAGAATTTTTAAAAAAATGTTATTTGAAAGGGGAATTTATATGAAAAGAAAAGTATTTTTATTTATGTTATTTACGTTTTTGTCAGTAACTTTTTGTTATGCTGCTGATGAAATAAATATTACAGTAGACGGCGAAAATGTTATATCTGATACACCGCCACAAATAGTTGAGGGGAGAACACTGGTACCTTTAAGAGCTATATTTGAGGCTCTTGGGGCTGAAGTAAACTGGAACAGCGAGGAGAAAAGCTTAAATACAGTTAAAGATGATACAGAAATTTATATGAAGATAAATGACAATATTTATACTGTAAATGATGAAGTAAAAGTTTTAGATGTATCTCCTGCTATTATTGAAGGGAGAACAATGGTACCTGTAAGAGCTATAAGCGAGAGCTTTGGCTGTGATGTTAAATGGGATAGTGAAAGCAAATCTGTTATAATAACAACGCCTGTTGAAACAGTTACTGCAACTGCAGAAGTAACTGAAAAGACTACAGAGACAACTACTGAAGCGGTAAAAGAAGAAATTACAGAAACAGAAAGTGTAAATCCGTTAAGTTTTGATGGTACATATAAAGTAGGCAAAGATCTGAGTGACGGTGAATATGAATTTAGAGTTGCTGATGGTTATGAATTTGCTTTTGTATTAATATCAGGGCATTTTGTAAATGAAAATAACAAGGGGTATTTGATAAAAAGTACTACGCATATTAGTTTAACTAAGGGTTCGGAAATCACAATAACTAACTGTGATATTTATAAAAAGAAAAGATTATATGCAAAACATAGGGATAATTTTGTTTCTGATGTAGATATGGACTTGAACAAGGTTTCTCCAGAGTTAAAGATAAAGTTAAAAACGATATAGACAAACTGACAGAGAAATTTAGAGTTTATAAAATAGGCAGCCTTGATGAAATAAAAAGTGGCTGGAGTGACATATCTAAGACAGATGAAGATAAAAAATATGCTGAACTGATGTTTAAAAGCTGTGAAATTTTAAAAAATTATGTGAATACAAATATAATTCTTAATGCAAGCGAAAAAGTAAAACTGCAGCAAAGCCCAATATCAGTAGACATTGATAAAATAAATAGTAAACAAAAGGACATTGAATATGTTGATTAGCTATTGTTGAAAGATATTAAAGAACTGAGTTCAGCTGAGAGTTTTGCTTCACTTGATGAAATGGTAAACAAAATGAAGCAGTATAATATAAGTCTATATGGTGAAGGTGAATATAATATGATGGGGTATTATGGATGTTATAAATATAATTCAAATTGTTAAGTTATAATTTTAATTGTTGAGGTTAATTTAATTATTAAACTGTTATTGGAAAAAGTAAAAAAACTGAATAAATCTAAATAATTTATTATAAGAAAACACAGCATAAATATCCTAATATAAATTTATGCTGTGTTTATATATGCAAAAAAATCATAGCACCATAATCAAGGTTCCGGCAGTAATCAGTACAGCACCAATTGCGGATTTCATTGTAAATTGTTCATGTAAGAAAATAAATGCAAAGATCAAAGTAATAACAACGCTTAGTTTATCAATCGGTACAACTTTTGATACTTCGCCTATTTGCAAAGCCTTATAATAGCAAAGCCATGACGCTCCTGTCGCAAGTCCTGATAATATCAAAAAAAGCCAGCTTTTCTTGCCTATTTCTGTTATTCCATTCTGCGACCCTGTTATGAAAACCATTCCCCATGCCATAGCAAGTACAACAACGGTCCTAAGTGAAGTTGCAAGATTAGAATTTACTCCTTCGATGCCTATTTTGGCAAGAACAGATGTAAGAGCAGCAAATACAGCAGATAAAAGTGCAAATATAAACCACATTATATGACCTCCTTATATTATGATAATATTATAGTAAATGTTTATATATTTTGGTTTGTAATTTTAGGAATATATTTCCATATTTATTTTAATTATATCATATATGGGACCTAAGTACTAAGTATTTTTAAAATTCATAAATAAAAGGATAGGACCATTGAAGAGTTCTATCCTTTTATAAAACATAATAATTTTATGAATCAGAAATTTAAATCAAATTTATTTATCATTTATTTCTATACCGCCGTTATCAATATTTGTTCTTTCATTAACACCTGTAATGTCTGAAAGTACCCAGTCAAATTCTCCTGTAGTGATAACAGAGCCGCAGTATTCACACTGACCTGAGCTTGTAACAGTGGTTGGAGCACCGCAGTTTGGACAGTTTGTAACGGATTTGTTGCTTTTGACAGCATCTGTAAGCACTCCTGTTTTTCTCATAAAGGTGTACAAGTATTTAAGATAATAATCAACTGTCGGGTCGCCCTTTATAATACTGCCTGTTTTTTCATCTTTGATATAGTCACCCATACGGCTGTCTATAAATACAGTTAAATATTCATAGTCCTTATCTCTGACATATTTATATAGGTATGCCTGATTAATATTTATCCTTGAAAGATCATTAATCCAGCCTTTACTGATATATTCTTCAAGCTGTTTTTTGTGTTGATTGAAAAGTTCTTCTTTTTCAAAATTTCTAACCTTATCAAAATCTCTTTCTGACCATGCTCTCTGGAGAGTAATAAATGCTTCCTTAACCCATGAAATGAATTTACTGCTGCTAAAATCAGGGTCATATTGTATAAGGGCAGTTGTAATTTCATCAGTATTATCTTTTACATCAGGTGTAATGTCAGTATGATTTACAGGAGTATATTTTCTTCTCCTTGAAATGATACAGTAAACACCTGCAATGATAATAACTATAAATATGGCAGAAGGAACGCTGAAGCCATATGATGAATAGCCTCCGGTATGGTAAATACCTCTATAACTTCCGCTATAGCCGCCATATCCTCCTCCATAGCTGCTGCCTGAGCTATGGCTTGAAGAACTGTAGCTGTTATAATTGCCTAAATCAGCTGACGCTGAAGCTGTAAAAAAAGCAAATGACAAGAGTAAAAATATAATTGCAGCTTTATTTTTCATATTATTCATCCTTAAAGATTAATAAAATATTCCATAATTTTATGACCGTTTTCTATGTAAATTCCGCTTGCTTTTGCACCTTCTTCTGTAAATTCGCCGCCGATTGTAGGATTGCTCTTTTTATATATGAGGAAAGGAATCGGATCATTTGTATGGGTTTTAAGGCTTAAAGGTGTTGCATGGTCGGGCATAATCAATACCTTGTAATCATCATAATTTTCAAGAGCTTCGAGTACCGGTCCGAGAATTTTTTCATCTATTATCTCAAGAGATTTCTTTTTGTTTTCGATTTCATATCTATGACCGCACTCATCAGGTGCTTCTACGTGGATATATACAAAGTCCTGTCCGTTTTCAAATTCTTTTATTGCGGCTTTAGCTTTGCCCTCAAAATTGGTATCCATATATCCTGTTGCACCGGGAACATAAACTACATTCATACCTGCAAACTTTCCTATACCTTTTAAAAGGTCAACTGCTGAAATCATAGAACCTTTTAATCCATACTTTTCTGTAAAAGGCATAAGGCTTGCCCTAACACCTTCGCCCCAAAGCCACATACTGTTGGCAGGTTTCAATCCCCTTGCTTCTCTTGCCTTATTTACAGGGTGGTCTTTAAGCAAATCATAGGATTTAACCATTAGTTCATAAAGCTTTTGAGCATTAGGGTGATTTGGTATGTATTCTTTAATTGGTTTACCTGTAATGTCATGAGGAGGTGTAAGTTCTCCAACTTCAAGAGTACCATTGTTCCAAATAAGACAATGTCTGTAACTTACACCGCTGTAAAGCTTAAATTCGTCATTGCCTAAATTCTTTTCAAGATAGTCAACAAGTTCTTTTGCTTCTTCTGTGCTTATATCATCGGCACAGTAATCAAGAATAGTCTTATCTTCATAATTTGGCTCGTCTGAAAGTGTAACAAGATTGCATCTGAAAGAAATATCTGTATCTTTCATATCTATGCCTATGGAGCCTGCTTCAAGGGGAGAGCGGCCTGTATAATAAACCTGTGGATCATAACCTAAAACAGAAAGGTTTGCAACATCACTGCCGGGTTTCATATTGTCCGCAACTGTTTTAACAAGTCCGATTATACTTTTTTCAGCAAGTTTATCCATATTGGGAGTATGAGAAGCCCCCATTGGTGTTTTGTTGCCTAATTCAGGTACAGGATAATCTGCCATACCGTCACATAATAATACTAAATATTTCATTTTTATTATCCTTCTTTCATTCAATTTTGATTTACTACATTTTAACATATATTGTTTGAGTTAGCAATGTAAAAAGACAAAATTAATAAATACTTTTAAAGGTATAAGATAAGTATAAAGGTTGGAGGATATATTTGTAATTTTTTATTAAGATTATTAATATGTATTTACAATAGTAAAAAATAGTGTTATACTTCTAATAAGAAATTGTTATATACCTAACAATTTCTCTATTTTTTTGCTGTAAGGAGATGGAGATATGATAAAAACTTTATTAGCACAGGTTAAGCAGTATAAAGTGCCGTCAATACTGGCACCGGTTTTTTCTGCTCTGGAGGTAGTGATGGAGGTACTTATACCCTTTGTAATGGCTTTGATAATTGATAAGGGTATTGAGGCAGGAAATATGAAAAACGTGTATATATACGGTGCTGTTATGCTTGTTCTTGCTATGGTGAGTTTGCTTTGCGGGGCACTTGCAGGAAGGTTTGCAGCAGAAGCATCTACAGGATTTGCCTGTAATTTAAGAGAGGCAATGTATGAAAATATACAGACATTTTCCTTTTCTAATATTGACAGGTTTTCTACATCGGGACTTGTGACGAGAATGACTACTGATGTTACAAATGTTCAGAATTCATTTCAGATGATATTGAGAATGTGTATAAGGGCTCCGTTTATGCTTGTATGTGCATTGATTATGTGCTTTTTTATAAATGCAAGGCTCAGTATTATATATGTTGCTGCAATAGTATTTCTTGCTGTTTTGCTTGGAATAATAATAAAGAAAACAATGCCTTTGTTTGACATTGTATTTAAAAAATACGATGACTTAAATGCAAGTGTTCAGGAAAATGTATCTGCAATAAGAGTTGTAAAAGCTTATGTAAGAGAGGATTATGAAAAGGATAAGTTTTCAAAGGCAGCAGATAATTTGTACAGACTTTTTCTTAAAGGTGAATTAATACTTGCAAATAACGGACCTATTATGATGATTGCTGTTTATGGCTGTATACTTGCTATTTCATGGTTCGGTGCTAAAATGATTGTGCAGGATACACTGACAACAGGCGAGCTTACAAGTATGTTCAGCTATGTAATGAATATAATGATGTCACTTATGATACTTTCAATGATATTTGTAATGATAACTATAAGTGCTGCAAGTGCAAGGAGAATATCTGAGGTACTTAATGAAAATGCTGATATAACAAATGGTGAGAGCCCTGTTAAAGAGGTTAAAGACGGAAGTATTGACTTTAAAAATGTAAGTTTTTCATATAAAAAAGACAGCAGCGAAAATGTACTTAACAATATAAATCTTCACATTAATTCAGGTGAAACAATTGGTATTATAGGAGGTACGGGAAGCAGCAAGTCAAGTCTTGTAAACCTTATTTCCAGATTATACGATGTTAAAAGCGGTGAAGTAAGAGTAGGCGGAGTAAATGTTAAGGATTATGACATTGAATCGCTGAGAAATCAGGTTTCTGTTGTGCTCCAGAAAAATGTGCTGTTCAGCGGAACTATACTTGAAAATCTGCGTTGGGGCAAAGATGACGCTTCTGAGGAAGAGTGTATTAATGCTTGTAAACTTGCCTGTGCTGATGAGTTTATTGAAAAATTGCCTGACAAATACAATACTCACATAGAGCAGGGAGGCACCAATGTATCAGGAGGTCAAAGACAAAGACTGTGCATAGCAAGGGCCTTGCTTAAAAATCCTAAAATACTTATTCTTGACGATTCTACAAGTGCTGTTGATACGGCAACTGATGCTAAAATAAGAAGTGCTTTTGTAAATCAGATACCTGATGTTACAAAAATAATTATTGCTCAGAGAATAAGCAGTATACAGGAAGCCGACAGAATAGTTGTGCTTGAAGACGGACAAATAAATGGTATTGGAACTCATAATGAATTAATAGAAAATAATGATATATATAAAGAAGTATATGAATCACAGTTAAACGGCAACGGTGACTTTGACAGAAAGGGGGATGATTAAATGGCAGGTTTCAGAGGAAACAAGGGTTTTGGTGTAAAACCTAAAGTTGATAACCCCGGAAAAATACTTGGAAGAGTTTTTTCTGTTATTTTAAAAAGATACTGGCTGCAATGTATAGTAGTTGTCATAGGAATTATTGGATCTGCTCTTGCTACTGTAAGGGGTACTCTGTTTATGCAGACACTTATTGATAATTATATAATCCCTATGACTAAAGAAGCATCACCAAGCTTTACTCCTCTTGCAGGTGCCTTGTTAAAAATAGCAGGTATTTATTTAATCGGTGTGCTTTGTAATCTTGCATATCAGAAAACAATGGCTTATATATCACAGGGAACCTTAAAGTATATGAGAATTGAAATTTTTAATAAAATGGAAGCACTTCCTATTAAGTATTTTGATACTCATGCTCATGGAGATATAATGTCTGTATACACAAATGATGTTGATACATTAAGACAGCTTATAGGTCAGAGTATACCTCAGATTATAAATTCTGCTGTATCAATTGTGAGTGTGTTTACAAGTATGATTATACTGGATATTCCACTTACTTTGGTTACAGTTATAATGGTATTGCTTATGATTAATGTTTCTAAAAAAATAAGTAAAAAATCCGGAAAATATTTTGGCAGACAGCAAAAGGATTTGGGTGCAGTAAACGGTTATATTGAAGAAATGATAAGCGGGCAAAAAGTTGTAAAGGTTTTCTGCCATGAGGAAGAATGTATTGCTGATTTTAAGAAAATAAACAATCAGCTCAGAGAAAGTGCTTATAATGCAAACAAATTTGCCAACATACTTATGCCTATAAATGCCAACTTAGGAAATATAAGTTATGTCCTGTGTGCTATACTGGGAGCAATCCTTGCTTTAAAGGGTATTACAGACATTACACTTGGTACACTTGTTGCTTTCCTTACTTTAAATAAGAGTTTTAATCACCCCATAATACAAGTGAGCCAGCAGCTTAACAGTATAGTTATGGCACTTGCAGGTGCTGATAGAATATTCAAACTGCTTGATGAAACACCTGAAGTTGATGATGGCTGGGATACTCTTGTAAATGTAAAAGAAGGCAGAGACGGTGAACTGATAGAGTGCAAAGAAAGAACAGGTATATGGGCATGGAAAAAGCCTCGTGAAAACGGAAGATTTGAGCTTGTAAGGCTTGAGGGCGGGGTTGTGTTTGACGATGTTGACTTTGGTTATGATGAGAACAAAATTGTTCTTCACAACATTAAGCTGTTTGCTGAGCCGGGACAGAAAATTGCCTTTGTAGGAAGTACAGGTGCAGGAAAAACGACAATTACCAATCTTATAAACAGATTTTATGACATACAGGACGGAAAGATAAGATATGACGGCGTAAATATAAATCACATAAAAAAAGCTGATTTAAGAAGGTCTCTTGGAATAGTTTTACAGGATACTCACTTATTTACAGGCACAGTAATGGAAAACATAAGGTTTGGAAAGCTTGACGCTACAGATGCAGAATGCAGGGAAGCTGCAAAGCTTGCAAATGCCCATAGTTTTATTGTAAGGCTGCCTGACGGGTATAATACAATGATTACAGGTGACGGAGCAAATCTGAGCCAAGGTCAAAGACAGCTGCTTGCTATTGCCAGAGCTGCTGTTGCAGATCCTCCTGTGCTGATACTTGATGAGGCAACAAGCTCAATTGATACCAGAACAGAGGGACTTGTACAGAGAGGTATGGACAGACTGATGAAGGGCAGAACAACATTTGTTATTGCTCACAGACTTTCAACAGTAAGAAACTCTGACTGTATAATGGTACTTGAAAACGGAAGAATTATTGAAAGAGGAAGCCATAATGACCTGATTGAAAAGAAAGGCAGATATTATCAGCTATATACAGGTAATCTGGCAGAAGAATAAAATTTAAATTAATTTAAAAGAGTTTTTACAGAGCTAATCTGTAAAAACTCTTTTTTTATGAAAAAATAACAAAATTTGTATTGTGTTTTTGTAAAATGTGTTGTAAAATATTTTGAAATGTAAATTTAAGCTATGGAGAGTTTAATATGTATCAGAATACGAGTAAAGAAATATTTAAAATGAGTGTGCCTATTTTCTTTGAACTGCTTTTGCAGCTATTGGTAGGCAATATTGACCAGATAATGGTAAGCCGTTATTCTCAGGGCTCAGTTGCAGCTATAAATAACGGAAATCAAATTATGAATATTGTAATAATAGTACTTAATTGTATGAGTGTTGCAACTACTATACTTATTACAAGAGCCTTTGGTTCAGGTGACAGAAAGCAGGCAAAGATAGTGTCAAATGTATCTGTTTACCTGCTTACAGGATTTAGTGTGGCTGTTACTGTCCTGATTTTTATATTCAGCAGACCAATATTTAAAGCTTTGTCAATACCTGAGGAAATTCTTGAACAAACAAGTCAATATACTGTTATTGTTGCAAGTTTTGTGATTGTACAGGCTGTTTATATGGTTATTGCAGCTATTTTAAGAAGTTACAATCTGATGAAAGAAATAACAATTGCCGCACTTATTATGAATGGTATAAATATTGTAGGAAATGCAGTGCTTATTAAATTTTACGGTATTATAGGTGCAGCTATATCAACAGATGTCAGTAAGTTAATAGGACTTGTTCTTATTACAGCAGTGCTTCTAAAAAAGACGGATATGGATTTAAGTTTCCTTAAAATAAAGTATTTTTCTAAGAATATGGCTAAAAGGCTTATGGTTATTGCAATTCCGTCAGGAGGAGAGGCTTTGAGCTATCAGTTATCACAAATGTATATTTTAAGGTTTGTAAATACTTTTGGAATAGCTGTTATTGCTTCAAGGGGATACTGCAATATGCTTGCAAATGTGGCCTATGTTTATTCTATGGCTATAGCACAGGCTACACAAATACTTGTAGGATACTTATACGGTAAAAATGACTACAAGAGTATTGGAACAAGAGTAAGAAATTCCTGTATTATATCAATGATAGTTTCTGTAAGTATAACAGCAATTTTGTTATTGAATTCGGATACAGTTGTGGGATTGTTTACAAGTGAGAAATATATACTTGACCTTTGCCACAAAATATTGTTTGTAGAAATTGTGCTTGAAATAGGAAGAAGCATAAACATTACGATGGTTAAATGCCTTGTGGCAACAGGTGATGTAAATGTACCTGTTGTATTTGCTCTTATTTCAACATGGTTTGTGGCTGTGGGGTTAAGTTATGTACTTGGTGTAAAAATGGGATATGGTTTGGTTGGTATATGGATAGCTATGGCTTGTGATGAATGTCTGAGAGGAGGCGCCTTTGTTCTTAGATTTTTACAGGGAAAGTGGAAGATAGTAAGGGCATAAATGTACTTGTTCATATAATATTAATAAAATTATAAATAAAATGACATAAAATACTGTGATATTTGTAGTATACTTATATATGTATAAATTTAACAAACAGGAGGCAATTTCATGAAAAGAAAAATGACTGCCCTTGCACTTTCAATGTGTATGATGATTTCAAGCGTAAGTTTTATATACGCTGAGGATACAACTACATCTGTACAAGAGCAAACAGAGGAAAAAACTACTGAAGAGGAAAAAGCTACTGAACCAAAAACAGAAGCTCCTACAGAAAAGACAACAGAAAAGCAGACTGAGGCAACTACTGCTGAAGTGACAACTAAAAAGGAAGAAGTAAAAACTGAGGCTACAACCTCAAACACAACTACTACAACAAAGAAAACAACAAACAATGATAAGAATGTTAAAGAGAGCAAAGACATAAGCATAAAAACAGATGATACAAAGTCTCTTTCAAGCTATGTTTCAGGTTCTGCTTTAGATGCCAGAGATTTTAGCTGGGATACAAGTGACAGCTCAATAGCTACTGTAAATTCAAGCGGTAAAGTTACTGCAAAAAAGAAAGGTACTTGTACAATTACTGCTACAGCAAATGACGGTGGAACAAAGTATACATATACATTTAATATAACAGTGAAAACTTCATCATCATCTTCATCATCATCAACAACAAAGACATTTAATATAGATGTAGATGATGAAAAGGATTTGTATGATTATGTAGATGATGATTATTCTGCAAGCAAGTATACATGGAAGTCAAGCAATACAAAGTATGTTACTGTATCATCAAAGGGTGTTGCAAAAGGCAAGAGCGAAGGTACTGCTACAGTTACAGCAACGTATGATGATGAGGACCTTGAATACAGGTTTAAAATAACTGTAGGGGATGATGATAAAAGTTAAAGCCACAAGTCCTCAAGCAAGGTATCAGAAAAGACTGACTGGGATATTTATGTTGGGACAGGCGACAAGGTTGATATAAGTGATATACTTGAGGACGACCCTGATGAATATGACTGGGATGTTAAAGATGAAGATATTGCTGAAATTGATGAGGATAAAGGTGTTATAAGAGGTCTTGAAGAAGGTAAAACAGATATTGAGGCCGAAGGTGATGAAGACTATACCTTTACTGTACATGTAGATGATAAGTATTCTACAGATTCAATTACAATAAAGGGTGATGATACAAAAGATCTTGACAGATACCTTGATGATGATGCTGATGAGTACAGCTTTAAAAGTGACAGAAAAGCTGTTGCCACAGTAAATTCAAAGGGCGAAGTAACAGGTGTTGCAAATGGCATTGCAACTATTATATGTGAACATGATGATGGTGACATTATTCAGATTTTTGTAACTGTAAGCGGCATTAGCTCAACAACTACAACAACTACACGAGAGACAACTACAGAAACAACAACTACTGCTAAAGTTACACAGACTACAACAAAAGCTGCATCTGTATCATTTAATGATATATCTCACAGAGCGTGGGCTATGGATTCAATAAAGACAATGGCTTCAAAGGGATATATTGTTGGCGTTGGAGCAAATAAGTTCTCTCCTGATGCTAACTGCAAGAGATGCGACTTTACTATTGTTCTGATTAAAATGCTTGGACTTGATGACAGTGATGCCGATGTGGAATATGATGATATTTCATCTAAAGCTTATTATTACGACTATGCAATTACTGCTCTTGCAAACGGAATTGAAGCAGGGGTTGCAAATAATAATTTCAGACCTGATGATTATATAACAAGGGAAGAAGTTATGGTTATGGTTTATAAAGGTCTTGTTAAGGTAAATGGAAGTATGAATACTGATACTTCTGTTCTTAATAAGTTTACTGATTCGTCAGCTATTGCAGCAGAAAACAGAGAAGCTGTTGCTGCACTTATAAACAGCGGTGCAATAAGCGGTACATCTGATACTACTCTTGAGCCAAAGGCTAAAATAACAAGAGCTCAAATGGCTGTTATTATGAATAAGGTTGACCAAATTGTAAATAAATAAATTTTTAAATTCTGCCTGCAGGGAAATTTCCTGCAGGCAATTTTTTGTGTAATTTTTAAAATAAGATATTGACTTTGAGTAAGCTCTAGGGTTTATAATTTATATAAATAATGAATGAAAGGAAGTATATAAATAGAATATTAAGCTTAAATTTCAAATTAATTTTAGGTTATAAGATATTGAAAAAGCTTTTCAATTATTATTAATTTGACAAGGAGGTAAATAATATGGCAATAAAACAGACAGCAGGAAGAGCGGCTTTAGGTGAATTTGCACCTAAATTTGCACAGTTGAATGATGATGTGTTGTTTGGTGAGGTATGGAGCAGAGAGGATAAGCTTTCATTGCGTGAGCGTTCGCTTGTTACTGTGGTTGCTTTAATGTCACAGGGACTTGTTGATTCATCTTTTAAGTATCATCTTATGTCAGCAAAAAATAATGGTATAACAAAGACTGAGATTGCAGAAATTCTTACCCATGCAGCCTTTTATGCAGGGTGGCCTAAAGCATGGGCAGCTTTCAGAATGGCTAAAGAGGTGTGGAATGAAAATGAAACTGGGGGAGACGCAAGGAAAGAACATGAAAATAATATGATTTTTACTATTGGTCAGCCTAACGATGGTTTTGCAGGGTTTTTTATCGGGCAGAGCTATATTGCACCTCTTTCAACACAGCAAGTTGGTATCTTTAATGTAACATTTGAGCCTAAATGCCGTAATAATTGGCACATACATCACGCCGATAAGGGAGGCGGTCAGATACTTATTTGTGTAGGTGGAAGAGGATATTACCAGGAATGGGGTAAAGAAGCACAGGAACTTAGCCCGGGAGATGTTGTGAATATTCCTGTTGGTGTAAAGCATTGGCATGGCGCTGCGCCTGACAGCTGGTTTTCACATTTGGCAATTGAAGTTCCTGCTGAAAACGGAAGCAATGAATGGCTTGAAGCTGTTGATGATGAAACTTATAAGAAATTGAAATAATACGTGGAAAATTTGTAAATAAATAATGTGAATTTATTTATGTGAGTTTTTTAAAAATTTTGCCAAAATATTACCATTTATAAATCAGTATAAAATTCCTTATAAAACAGATAATAGAAATACAGTATTATTTGATTGGAGGAATTTTGTTGAAGGCAACAGGAATTGTCAGAAGAATAGATGACTTAGGTCGAGTTGTAATACCTAAAGAAATAAGAAGGACATTAAGGATAAGAGAAGGTGACCCGTTAGAGATTTTTACAGACAGAGATGGGGAAATTATTTTAAAAAAATATTCGCCTATTGGTGAGCTTGGTGCATTTGCTAAAGAGTATGCAGAGAGTTTGGCTAAAAATGCAGGACATATTACATGTATTGTAGACAAGGATCAGATAATTGCCGTGTCAGGCGGAACCAAAAAAGAATTTATGGAAAAGCATATAAGCTCTGAGCTTGAAGAAGTGATAAACAACAGGAATATGCTGATTGCTGACAGAAATGACAGCAACTTTGTGCCTATACTTGAAAATGACAGTGAAAGCTATAATCACGAATTAATAACCCCTATAATTTGCGAGGGTGATGTGTTAGGTGCAATTGTTATGTTAAGTGACAGTCAATCCATGGGTGAAGTAGAGGGAAAACTTGCACAGACAGCTGCCGGGTTTCTTGGGAAACAAATGGAGCAATAAAAGAAGTATGAAATTGGCAGAGTATCTATCCCAAACAGATAGGCTCTGTCTTTTGTTATTACATATAATCAGGGGATTAAGAAAAATAAAGATAATTTATTGATTTGTTTAAAGTAAAATGTTAAATATTGTGCATCATACATAGAAAAAATTAAAAATGTATGATATACTATATTAAAATAAAGTTATATTCAGGTAAGCGGAAAAGAAGGTGAGTATTCTGAAAGTAATTGAAAACGATATAAAAAGCAGAAGTTTTAAAAGAGCTTATTTAATTTACGGCGAAGAAGACTATTTGGTAAAAAAATATACAGGGCTTTTAAAAAATAATATTGTATCAGAAGACAATGCTGTGATGAATACAGAAGTATTTGAAGGTAATGACTGCAATGTTGATAAAATAATAGGAGCAGGGGATACGGCACCTTTTTTCAGTGATTACAGGCTTGTAGTAATTTCAAATTCGGGATTGTTTAAAGATGGAAGAAAGGCAGACAGTACTGAAATAGCTGAAGCTGTCAAAAATATTCCTGAGGACTGTGTATATCTGTTTACAAATGAAAAGGTTGATAAAAGAAATATTCTTTATAAGGCTGTAAAAAAAGTTGGGTACTGCTGTGAAATTAACTATCAGGATATTAAAGGTCTTACAGAATGGATTAAAGAAGAATCAGGAGGAAGGCTTGATAATAACACGGCAAATTACTTTGTGAAAAATATAGGCAGCAGTATGAAGCACCTTGCTGGTGAGCTTGACAAGCTCCTTAATTATGCAGGGGATAAAAAAATTACTTCAGAGGATATTGACACTGCTTGTACAAAATCAGCGGAAGTAAATATATTTAATATGGCAGCAGCAATAGGAAACAAAGATACCGAAAAAGCCCTTGAAATATATAACAATATGATATTTAACGGTGAAGAGCCCATAGGCATACTTGCTATGATAGCAAGGCAATTCAGGCTGATTATGCAGTGCAAATACTTACAGAGCAAAAAGAACTATAATGCAAGGCAAATAGCTGCTGAGCTTAAACAAAGAGAGTTTGTAGCTGCAAATTGTCTCACTCAGGCTAAAAATTTTAAGCTGGCAGTATTAATGAAAGCAATTGAGGATTGTGCGGAGTGTGACAGCAATATTAAAGCAGGTTTAATTGGAGCAAGACTTGGTGTTGAACTTATTATTTTAAGATACAGCAAATAAATTTGACAAATTGAGATAATGCAGTTATAATCATAGTATATTTATAGGATTATAGGTTAATTTATTTTGAGGTGTAATATGAAAATTTCTACTAAAGGAAGATATGCTTTAAGATTAATGCTTGATTTGGCGATTAATAATACAGGGGAATTTATTCCTTTAAAGAATGTAAGCGAAAGGCAGAATATTTCTGTAAAATATCTTGAACAGATAATAACAACTCTTGTGAAAGCAGGCTTTGTAAAGGGGCTCAGAGGTTCTAAAGGCGGATATAAAATAGCAAAAAAACCTGAAGATTATACTGTGGGTATGATACTAAGGCTTACTGAAGGAAGTCTGGCACCTGTTGCTTGTCTTGATGATGATGTAAATACATGTGAAAGATGTGATGACTGCATTACTCTTGAGCTTTGGAGAGATTTATACAATGCTATAAACAATGTAGTAGACAATGTGACTTTGGCTGACCTTATAGAAAGATATGAAGCTAAAATCGGAAATGACTACAGCATATAAATAAAAGCTGACAGAGATTTGTTATAATTTATAAGTAGGATAATTTAATATAGTTAATAAGGTTTAAAGGTTCTTGATATGGCTAATGATAATATCAAGAACCTTTTTATTTGCAAAAATATATATATTTCCTATTGACATAGTGTGTAATATGTGATATAGTTATGGAAAATAAAACATAGTAAGTTAATAGGTAATGTATGAAAGGAGATTTTGTATGGCAAAAATTTATAACAGTATGACAGAGTTAATTGGGAATACTCCGATTTTGAAAGTAAATAATTACACTAATAATAAAAATAAAGCTAATATATATGCAAAGCTTGAGTATTTTAATCCGGCAGGCAGTGTAAAGGACAGAATTGCTTTTGCAATGATTGAAGACGCTGAAAAGAAAGGTTTACTGAAAAAAGGCGGAACAATTATTGAACCTACAAGCGGAAATACAGGAATTGGTATTGCTGCTGTAGCTGCTGCAAAGGGCTACAATGCTATACTGACAATGCCTGAAACTATGAGTATTGAGAGAAGAAATTTGTTAAAAGCTTATGGTGCAGAGGTTGTGCTGACAGATGGCACGAAAGGTATGAAGGGTGCAATTGAAAAAGCCAATGAATTGAAAAATGAAGTGGAAAATTCTATTATTTTGGGACAGTTTGAAAACAAGGCAAATCCTGAAATACACAAGATGACAACAGGCCCTGAAATTTGGAATGCTCTTGACGGTAATGTAGACATATTTGTTGCGGGAATAGGTACCGGAGGTACAATTACAGGAGCAGGTGAGTATCTAAGAGAAAAAAATCCTGATATACAAATTATAGCAGTTGAACCAAAGGGGTCCCCTGTATTATCACAAGGATATGCCGGTGCACACAAAATACAGGGAATTGGTGCCGGCTTTGTGCCTGATACATTAAATAAGGATATTTATGACGAAATAATTGTTGTTGATAATGAAGAAGCATTTGAAGCAGGAAGAAAATTTGCAAGAAGCGAGGGTATATTAATAGGAATATCTTCAGGTGCAGCTCTATGGGCTGCAATGAAAGCTGCAGAAAGAGAAGAAAATAAAGGTAAGAATATTGTAGTTATATTGCCTGATACAGGGGAAAGATATTTATCTACACAAATGTTTAATGAATAAGGGACAGCGGCAAATTTAGTATAAAGTATTTAATTTAATATAGAATTAAGATTACAGCAATTATATATAGAAAGTGATTTAAATAACGAGGTGCTTAAAATGGGAAAGAAAACAAGAAATGAAAGAAATTTTAAATTTGAAACTTTACAGCTGCATATTGGACAGGAAAATCCTGATCCTGCTACAGATGCAAGAGCTGTACCGATTTATCAGACATCATCTTACGTATTCAGAAACAGTGAGCATGCTGAAGCAAGATTCAGCCTTGCTGATGAAGGAAATATTTACGGCAGGCTTACTAATCCTACTCAGGATGTGTTTGAAAAGAGAATGGCTGCACTTGAGGGCGGCGTTGCCGCATTAGCTGTTGCATCAGGTGCAGCAGCAATTACATATACTATTGAAAATCTTGCACAAAATGGTGATCATATTGTTTCAGCCAAGAATATATACGGCGGCAGTTATAATTTGCTGGCACATACACTGCCTCAATATGGAATTGAAACGACATTTACAGATATTTTTGACTATACAGCTGTTGAAGAGGCAATAAAGGAAAATACAAAGGCTATTTTTATTGAAACATTGGGAAATCCAAATTCAGATGTAGTTGATATTGAAAGAATTGCGGAGATTGCCCACAGGCATAATATTCCTCTTGTTGTAGACAGCACATTTGCTACACCATATCTTGTAAGACCGATTGAATATGGAGCTGACATTGTTGTTCATTCGGCTACAAAATTTATAGGAGGTCATGGTACCTCTATAGGCGGTATAATTATTGACAGCGGAAAATTTGACTGGGAGGCTTCGAGAAAGTTTCCGTCACTTACAGAGCCAAACCCGAGCTACCATGGAATAAGTTTTACTAAGGCGGCAGGGGCGGCAGCTTTTGTGACAAAAATAAGGGCTATTTTGTTAAGAGATACGGGAGCGACGCTTTCACCATTTCATGCTTTTTTATTCCTACAGGGACTTGAAACTCTTTCATTAAGAGTAGAAAGGCATATTTATAATGCATTGAAAGTCGCAAAATATTTGAAAGCTCATCCGCAGGTTGAGGATGTTCATCATCCTTCTGTTACTGAAAGCGAAGAACAGAAAAAGCTCTATGCAAAATATTTTCCTAAGGGCGGAGGTTCAATATTTACATTTGAAATAAAGGGTGATGCAGAAAAAGCTAAAAAGTTTATAGATAATCTTGAGCTGTTTTCACTTCTTGCAAATGTGGCTGATGTTAAATCTCTTGTTATTCATCCTGCTACTACAACACATAGTCAGTGTGATGAAAAAGAATTGAAAGAGCAGGGAATAAAACCAAATACAATAAGATTATCAATAGGTACAGAAAATATAGATGATATTATTGAAGATTTAGAGGAGGCATTTAAAGCAGTAAAATAAAATATGGATAATATAGGGCGGCTTAAAAGGGGAATAAACCTTGCGGCTGCCCTTTTTTGTTAAAATATGTAAAATAATTCTTGACTTTGAGGGGATATATTGTATAATTAAAGTATAGAGATAGTGTTTGTTAAATGATAATAATTATTAAATGAGGGGGTATTTTATGAAGCATTTACCTAAAAGCATCCGTGTTCCTATTGAATTAGACAATCCTTCGATAATGAGGAATGAGGATTTATGTATTAAATGCGGACAATGCCGTGATATTTGTACTGACTATATTGGGGTTCACAATACATATAGTCTTGAGGATACAGGCAATGTTGCTGTTTGTATTAACTGCGGACAGTGTGCCAATGTCTGTCCTGTATCAAGTATAACCGAAAAGTATGAATATAAAGATATTAAAAATGCAGCAGAAGATGATGATAAAATAGTTATATTTAATACTTCGCCGTCTGTTCGTATTGCACTTGGAGAGGAATTTGGTATGCCTGACGGCAGCTTTGTTCAGGGGAAAATGGTTTCTCTTTTAAGAAAGCTTGGCGGTGATTATGTACTAGATACTAATTTTGCTGCTGATTTAACTATAGTGGAAGAGGCCAGTGAACTTATTGAGCGTGTAACAGAGGGTACGGCTCCTTTGCCGCAGTTTACAAGCTGTTGTCCGTCATGGGTAAAATATGCAGAGACATATCACCCGGATATGCTTGAGCATATTTCATCATCTAAAAGTCCTATAGGAATGCAGGGTTCAACTGTTAAAACTTATTTTGCAAAGAAAATGAACATTGATCCTAAAAAAATTGTAAATGTTGCGGTTACTCCTTGTACAGCTAAAAAGTTTGAAATAAGAAGAAGTGAAATGAATGCTGCTTCTGAATATCTTGGTATTGATGATATGATGGATATGGATTATGTTATTACTACAAGAGAGCTGGCAAAGTGGGCTAAAGAGGAAAATGTAGATTTTAATTCTCTTGAAGAATCTGATTTTGACCCTATTATGGGGGAAGCATCAGGTGCAGGTGTTATATTCGGTAACAGCGGAGGTGTTATGGAAGCGGCTTTAAGGACCGCTTATAAGTATATAACAGGGAATAATGCTCCTGCTGACTTTTACAGACTTGAAGCTGTGAGAGGAATGAAAGATGTAAAAACAGCTGAAGTAAAAATTGGTGATTTAAATATAAAAGCTGCTGTTATTTACGGTACAAAGGCTGCAAGTGAATTTATAAACAGTATAAAGAAAAGTAATGAGAAATATCATTTTGTTGAAGTTATGACTTGCCCGGGTGGATGCATCGGAGGAGGAGGTCAGCCGAAAGGAACTATTGATAAGGGTGATGAACTGCGTAAAAAGCGTATTGAAGGTCTTTATACGAGAGATAGTGAAATGAAGTTGAGAAACAGTCACGAAAACGGTGAAATTGTAAAGCTATATGAAGAGTTTTACAAAAAGCCTTTAAGTGAGCTTGCTTTGCAAATGCTGCATACAAGCTATATTGACAGAAGTAATGATTTAGGAGGAATGAAAATGGAAAAATATCGTTGTAAGGTTTGTGGTTATATTCATGAAGGTCCTATGCCTGAGGGTTTTAAATGTCCTGTATGCAAGCAGCCTGCGTCTGCTTTTGAAAAAATTGAGGAGAGTAAGTCTGAGGCTGAAAATCCTTATGCAGGAACAAAAACTGAGAAAAATCTTATGGAAGCCTTTGCTGGGGAAAGCCAGGCACGCAACAAATATACATATTTTGCTAACATTGCTAAACAAGAGGGATATGAACAGCTTGCTGAAATTTTCTTAAAGACAGCCAGAAATGAGCAGGAGCATGCACGTATATGGTTCCAGGAACTTGGACATTTAGGCAATACAGCACAGAATTTACTTGCTGCGGCAGAAGGCGAGAACTATGAGTGGACTGATATGTATGAGCGTATGGCAAGAGATGCTGAGGAAGAAGGATTTCATGAACTTGCAGAGCGTTTCCGCAAAGTTGGTGAAATTGAAAAATCTCATGAAGAACGTTACCGTACTTTACTTAAAAATGTAGAAATGCAGAAGGTATTTGAAAAGGGAGAAGAGGCTATATGGGAGTGCAGAATATGCGGTCACCTCGTTATAGGCAGAAAGGCTCCTGAGGTATGTCCTGTATGTAAATATTCTAAGAGTTTCTTTGAAGTAAGAAAAGAAAATTATTA
>ULQT01010311.1_pt1 | contig 20267 bp, 16 predicted proteins | sample 1954791 | NCBI WGS metagenome assembly ULQT01 (sample SAMEA4835663, study PRJEB28245) | human gut metagenome | biome: gut microbiome; material: fecal sample | place: Denmark | collected 2008 | reverse complement strand
CTTCATTTGAGGTAGTGCTTTTTTCTTTGTATGCGCTTTTTGATATTGTCAATATCGGTTGACAGATAAAACTCAAAGAGTAACCACATTATGCCGCCATTGTCTGAGCAGCATAGAATCTATTGCGCTACACCATGGGTGGTAAGCCGCCATTAGCGGAGCAAATGCGGCGATTATTCCAATAACTCATAAAGTATCTCCAGACCAGCGATTTCAGCTGCTCCACGGTCAACTGTTATGGGTCGTAGTGGTCATATAATAGTTCTGTTTTCATCCTTGCCCACATGCTCTCGCAGCGGGCATTGTCATGGCAGCGCCCGCCTGCACTATTCATACTCTGGCAGATACCATACCGCGTGATTGCTCTGCGGTATAGATCGCTTGTATACTGAGAACCGCGGTCAGAATGAATAATTGCACCGTGCAAAGCCGGATAAGAAGCCATTGCGTTGTCCAATGTCTGAACACACAGCTCTGCCTTCATATTTGTACTCATAGCAATTCCCAAAACACTCAGATCGAAGCAGTCGAATATGACGGAAGTGTAGAGCTTTCCATCTTTTGCTTTAATCTCTGTAATATCCATAATGCATTTTTTTAGAGGCACATCGGAACGAAAGTCTCTTTTCAGCAGGTCGTCTGATTTCATTGCCTCTCGGTCAGCCTTTGTGATTCCATTGGGCTTGCGTTTTGGATGATGAGTCAATCCGATCTTTTTCATGATATGATATATCGTCTTTTCTCCCGGAATCTCTACGCCATCCGGCTTTTTCATCTGTAAAGCCTGATACATCCGCATACGTCCATATGTATCGTTGCATTGATCCTAACTGCAAATTTTCCGCATGATTTCGGCAAGGCGTTGGTATTTCCACGGTCAATTTCTGTTTACCAGATACCGATAGAATCCTTGCCGGCTTACACCCAGCATTTTACAGCAAAATGCAATTCTTCCTTTTTTCTTGCCGTCTTCTGTTTTTTAGGGCAATGAATTTCATTCGCTGCCCTTTGCTGACTTCCGACGGCTGGCGGCGAAAAAAGCGCTGGCTTCTGCTAGAAATTCATTTTCTTCCTTTAGCCGCCGTATTTCTTTCTCCTGCTGCTTTACCTGCTTGCGTAGGGTATTCAATTCCTCGGTCAGACTCATTGCTGTCTGTGGCGTATGTGCTCCGCCTCCGATGTCCAACCGCCCTTCTTTGACCGCCCTAACCCATCCGTACAGCGTATCTACCGGTATCCCCAATTTGACCGCTGCTTTCGAGGATCCTATTTCATTCGATAGCTTTACGGCCTGCACCTTATATTCCGTGTTGTATTTTCGTTGATTCCGAGCCATCTTTCGTTGCCTCCTGTTTGTCCTCTTCTATATATTGGCCCTTTGAGTTCCCTATGTCAACTTTTATTGTACAACACCAATTCTTCAATAGCGGTTTGTTGGTACAATACCAACCAGTCAGGCTTTGCCCAACTATGGATGATATGTATCAGGCTTATAGTCAGAGGAGGAAAGGAATGGATTGCCATCTGTACGCGGGCCCCATTTTGACTTCGCTGAAATTTTCTGAACGCTGCCCCAACCGGCGGGCTCCTTCCTGTATGGTCGGATGCGATACATAATTCGGTGCTTGCCGTTGGTAAACTCCAGAATGGCGATTTTGGCAGTGGGAAATTCAGTGTTGCTGGGGTCGACCAGTTGAAACCTCCAGGTATACTGTTCGCCTTCCAGTTCAGATAACTCTATGATTTGTTTGGCAAGTTTATGGGCTGTATCCACATTGAGCTGTTCAAACCCGCCATTGTTGTCGATGGGCAATTCTCCTTTCGCATACGCCTCATCAATTGTCGCCTGGGCGGCGGTCATGAGGGAGCGAGCCTGGAGCATGATGCGCTTTTCAACGGCTTTGTCGATATAGCCGGTCAGGGACGGGACCAAAAGCGCTGCCAATACGGCCAGGATGACCAGGACAACGATCAGTTCAACGAGGGTAACCCCTCTTTTTTGGTTGGAATCACAGAACCGGGCCATAGCGCACGCCTCCCGCATCAGTATAAAACCGTACAAATAAAGTATATTCACATAACGATGCTGCGTCAATTGTGGGGAATGCCAAATTCTTTATATATTATTTGTGAATAATGTGATATTATAATATGATTTGAAAAACGCAGACGACGGTGGCGGTAAGGGGTACTGCCAAAAATCCTGCCCTAAATTTGTCGATTGTGCCAAACGAATAAAGTTGCAATCCAATTTGACTTTTTGTATACTATACCTATATATATTATACAAAATAATCGGAAATATTATAAAAATTCTGGTTGGAAAGCGGGCCGGGTGTTGAAAAAGATTAGGATACAGCGGGTGAGCATCTTTGATATTGTCGCCACGCTGGTGTTGGCGGTGGTGCTCGTCGCGTTCGCGGTGCAGGGCACGGGGGAGTTGGCTCAAATGCAGACCGCCACGGACGATTACATCCAATGCGAGACACTGGCCCGGCAGCTGCAAAGCGGGTCGGACTACCTGATCGAGCAGGTGCGGATGTACACCGCCACCGGTCAGCGGGAGTACATGGACAACTACTTTGAGGAGCTGAACACGACCCGCCGCCGCGAGAACGCTTTAGAGTATTTTGCAGAGCATTACGGCGACAACGATGCTTTCACGCTGCTGAAATCCGCCATGACAGCGTCGCAAAATCTGAGCTATACGGATCGCGAAAACCCCGGCGAGAGCATCTTCAAGGATGCTGACGAGGCGCTGTACCGTGTCAAGCAGAACGGCAAGCACGGCTGCGGCTTCTATTAAGTGCGCACGGATTTTGCGCAGCTGCGCCGTCTGCCGGACCTGCTTTTCCCGCGGCGCTGTCCGTTTTGCGGGGCATTGCTGGGGCCGGACGCACTGCAGGGCACGATTTGCTCGGCCTGTGTGCCCGAGGAAATGCGCTTACAGCACATTCCGGCGCGTCTGCCGGAGGGCGAACACGATTTTTACGCCGTGCGGGAGGCTGCCGCGGCGTATTATTACGAGGATATTGTACGTACAGCCGTTTTGCGCTGCAAGCGGGGCGGCTGCTTTTGGTATGCCCGGGAGCTGGCGGACCGTGTGGCTGTGCTGGTGTTCGGCGCACTGCCGGCCAAACAGCCCGGAAAAATGCCGCAGTATGCGGGGGTGACCGCGCTGCCGCTGTACAGCTGCATTGTGCCGGTGCCGCCCCGCCAGCCGCTGCCCGGTATGCCGGGTCTGCCGCTGCTGTTGGCGCGCCGGTTGGGCGCGGTGCTGGGGGTCCCGGTGGAGACACCGCTGTACATCAAGCGCCGGGGCCGCCCGCAGAAGGAGCTTACCCGCGAGCAGCGCCTGCAAAACGCCAGGGGCGCGTTTGGCTGCCGCCCCGGCACAGACCTGACCGGCAGGCGGGTGCTGCTGGTCGATGACATTATCACAACCGGTGCGACGGCATCGGCGTGTGCGCTGGCACTTTTGGAGGCCGGTGCGGTGGAGGTGACCGCTGTGGCGATTGCCGCGGCGGAGGAGCTGCCCAAGAGCCGGAAAAAGCCCCCTGAGACAAAACCATAAAAAGACCGAAGCGGCGTGCCCGGAAATCGTGGGCGTACTGCTTCGGTCTTTTTCATAGCTTATACGAGCTTATACGGGGGCATCTCCGCACCATCCGGTATGCCGTGCCTGCCCCGCCCAACGCCAGCCCTGCCAAAAATAGGGTGAAAAATTTGGCGGTTTTGCCACGCGCATAAAATCTGAACATCCTGTATAATAAAGACACGGATCGATTTTCTGCTGTAAAAAGGAGAAACCGCGATGACAAAGCAAAAATATATCATGGCGCTGGACGCGGGCACCACGTCCAACCGCTGCATCCTTTTTAACGCCCGGGGCGAGATGTGCAGCGTCGCGCAAAAGGAGTTCACCCAGTATTTCCCCAAGCCCGGCTGGGTCGAGCATGACGCCAACGAGATCTGGACGACCCAGCTCGGCGTGGCGCTGTCGGCCATGAACGAGGTCGGCGCGTCGGCGGAGGACATCGCCGCCATCGGCATCACGAACCAGCGCGAGACGACCATCGTCTGGGACCGTGACACCGGCGAGCCGGTCTACCACGCCATTGTCTGGCAGTGCCGCCGCACAAGCGAGTACTGCGACGAGCTGAAGGCCCGCGGCCTGACCGACCTGATCCGGCAAAAGACCGGGCTGGTCATCGACGCCTACTTCTCGGCCACAAAGCTCAAGTGGATATTGGACAACGTGCCCGGCGTGCGTGCGCGTGCCGAGCGCGGCGACCTGCTGTTCGGCACGGTGGAGACGTGGCTCATCTGGAAGCTGACCTGCGGCAAGATCCACGTGACCGACTACTCCAACGCCAGCCGGACGATGATGTTCAACATCCACACGCTGGACTGGGACGACGAGATACTGAAAATTCTCGATATACCGCGCTGTATGCTGCCGCGTCCCGTGCCCAACAGCGAGTTCTACGAGTACGCCGACCCGATGCACTTCGGCGGCGAGATCAAGATCGCGGGGGCGGCGGGCGACCAGCAGGCCGCGCTGTTCGGCCAGACCTGCTTTACCAGGGGCGAGGCCAAGAGCACCTTCGGCACGGGCGGCTTTCTGCTGATGAACACCGGCGAGAAGCCGGTATTCTCCCAAAACGGGCTGGTCACCACCGTGGCGTGGGGGCTGGACGGAAGGGTAAATTACGCGCTGGAAGGTTCGATTTTTGTGGCGGGCGCAGCCATCCAGTGGCTGCGGGACGAGCTGCATCTGCTGGAGGACGCCCGCGACAGCGAGTACATGGCGCAGAAGGTCAGGGACACGAACGGCTGCTACGTTGTGCCCGCGTTCACCGGTCTGGGTGCGCCGCACTGGGACCAGTACGCCCGCGGCACCATCGTGGGCCTGACCCGCGGCGTGAACAAGAACCACATCATCCGCGCGACGCTGGACAGCCTGTGCTACCAGATCAACGATGTGCTGGCCGCCATGCAGGCGGATTCCGGCATTGACCTTACGGCGCTCAAGGTGGACGGCGGCGCGTGCGCGAACAATTACTTACTGCAGACGATGGCGGACATCAGCAACCTGCCGGTCAAGCGTCCCTGCTGCGTGGAAACAACGGCGCTGGGCGCGGCGTATCTGGCCGGGCTGGCCGTCGGCTATTGGAGCAGCACCGAGGACGTGTTGCAAAACTGGTCGGTGGACCGTGAGTTTATGCCGGGCATCCCCGACGACGAGCGCACCAGACGACTGAAGGGCTGGAATAAGGCGGTGCGGTGCAGCTACGGCTGGGCGAAGGAGGAGTAAGGCCCCTAAAGCCTTCCCCTGCGGAAAGGCCGCTCTGCCTTGCCAACCGGCGGCAGCGGCAAGGCCCCGGGCGGATATGGAATCCGCCCCTACGCTGTAGGGGTCGATGCCCGCATCGACCCGGAGGGCTTCTGGCACCGCACATGCTCTGCAAACAAACAACACGAGGTATCAATATGTACGACATCATCATTATCGGCGCGGGCGTGTCCGGGTGCGCCTGTGCGCGGGAGCTTTCGCGGTATGACGCGAAAATTCTTGTGGTAGAGAAGGAGGAGGACGTCTGCTGCGGCACGTCCAAGGCCAACAGCGCCATTGTCCACGCCGGGTACGACGCGGCCCACGGCAGCCTGATGGCCAAGCTCAACGTCGAGGGCAGCCGCCGGATGCCTGCCCTTGCGAAGGAGCTGGATTTTGCCTACGACCGGTGCGGCAGCCTTGTCGTCTGCCTGAGCGACGAGGACCGCCCCGCGCTGCAAAAGCTCTATGAAAACGGCATCGCCAACGGCGTGGAGGGGCTGCGTATCATAGAACGGGACGAGCTGGTGGAAATGGAGCCGAACATCTCGGACGCCGCCGTCGCCGCACTGTGGGCGCCCACGGGCGGCATCGTCTGCCCGTTTGGCCTGACGTTTGCGTTGGCGGAGAACGCCGCCAAAAACGGTGTGCAGTTTCGGTTTGACACCAAAGTTACAGGCCTGCACCCGCTGGACGGCGGCGGAACCGGGTGGGCCGCCGAGACCGACCACGGCATGCTGGAAACACGCTGCATCGTCAATGCGGCGGGCGTATACGCCGACACGCTGCACAATATGGCCGACGCGGCGCACCCCATGACCATCACGGCCCGGCGGGGAGATTACTTCCTGCTTGACCACACGGCGGGGCAGCATGTGCGGCACACGGTATTCCAGCTGCCGGGCAAATACGGCAAGGGCGTGCTGGTAACGCCCACGGTGCACGGCAATCTGCTGGTCGGGCCGACGGCCATCGACGTGGACGACAAGGAGGCCACGGCCACGACGGCGGCGGGCCTGGACGAGGTGCGGGAAAAATCCGGCCTCGCGGTCAAGGACATTCCGCTGCGCCAGACCATCACGAGCTTCGCGGGTCTGCGCGCCCACGAGGCGCGGCACGACTTCTTCATCGGCGAGATCGCGCCCGGTTTTGTGGACTGCGCGGCCATCGAGTCGCCCGGCCTGTCCAGCGCCCCGGCCATCGGTGCGATGGTCGCGGACATCGTGCGCGGCAGTCTGCACTTACACAATAAGCCCGATTTTGACCCGACGCGCAGGGGCATTCTGGACCCCAAAGCGCTGGATCTTGCAGCGCGGGCGGAGCTTATCCGGCAAAACCCGGCCTACGGGCAGATTATATGCCGGTGCGAGAGCGTGACCGAGGGCGAGATCATCGACGCCATCCGCCGCACGCCCGGCGCGCGCAGTCTGGACGGCGTCAAGCGGCGCACCCGCGCGGGCATGGGCCGCTGCCAGGCGGGCTTCTGCAGCCCGCGCGTCATGGAGATCCTGGCGCGGGAGCTGGGCGTGCCGCAGAGTGAGATCACCAAGTCCGGCGGTGCGTCCAAAATCATCGTCGGCACGAACAAGGATAGCCTGTGAAAGGGGGCGTCTGCCATGAAAAACGTTGATCTGGTCATTATCGGCGGCGGCCCGGCGGGGCTGGCCGCGGCGGTGGCCGCACGCAAAAGCGGCGTGCAGGACATCCTGATCCTGGAGCGCGACAGCGAGCTGGGTGGCATCCTGAACCAGTGTATCCACAATGGCTTCGGCCTGCATACCTTTAAAGAGGAGCTGACCGGCCCCGAGTACGCGGCACGGTTTGTGACGCAGGTACGCGAATTAGGAATTGAATACAAGCTCAACACGATGGTGCTGGATCTGGCGGCGGACAAGACCGTCACCGCCATGAACAAGACCGACGGACTGTTTCAGCTGCACCCCAAGGCGGTCATTCTGGCCATGGGCTGCCGTGAGCGCCCGCGCGGCGCGCTGAACATTCCGGGCTACCGGCCCGCGGGCATCTTCACCGCGGGCACGGCGCAGCGGCTCGTCAACATGGAGGGCTGCCTGCCCGGGCGGCGGGTCGTGATTCTAGGCAGCGGCGACATCGGCCTTATCATGGCACGCCGCATGACGCTGGAGGGGGCAAAGGTGCTCTGCGTGGCGGAGCTGATGCCGTACTCCGGCGGCTTAAAGCGCAATATTGTGCAGTGCCTCGATGATTTTGGCATTCCGCTGAAATTGAGCCACACGGTAGTGGACATTCAGGGCAAGGAGCGCGTGACCGGCATCACGCTGGCGCGGGTCGAAAACGGAAAACCCGTTCCCGGCACCGAGGAACACTACGACTGCGACACGCTGCTGCTTTCCTGCGGGCTGCTGCCCGAAAACGAACTGAGCCGCGCCGCGGGCGTGGCGCTGAACCCCGTCACCGGCGGCCCGGCGGTCAATGAGAGCCTGGAAACGAACCTGCCCGGCGTCTTTGCCGCGGGCAACGTGCTGCATGTGCATGACCTGGTGGATTATGTGTCGGAGGAGGCCGCGGCGGCAGGTGAGCACGCGGCGGCATACATTGCGGGCGGCGGGGCCGCGGCGGGCCGCGCCCTGCCCGTGCGGTGCGAAAACGGCGTGCGCTACACCGTGCCGACCACCATCCGCCCCGACTGCGCGGGGGATACCGTGACGCTGCGGTTCCGCGTGGGCGGCGTGTACAAAAATAAAAAAATCGCGGTGTACCGCGGTACAGACTGTATCTACAGCCGCAAGCGGCCCGTGCTGGCCCCCGGCGAGATGGAGACCGTGCGGCTGAAGGCCGAGCTCCTGCGCGGCCCGGGCGACGCCGTGACGGTAACGTTGGAGGAGGGCTGACGATGGAAAAACGTGAACTGATCTGCATCGGCTGCCCGATGGGCTGCCCGCTGACTGTGACGCTGGACGGCGGCGCGGTGGTCACCGTGCAGGGCAACACCTGCCCGCGCGGCGACGCCTACGCCCGCAGGGAGGTCACCGCCCCGACGCGCATTGTGACCACAACGGTGCGCGTGACCGGCGGCACCCTGCCCGCCGTGAGCTGCAAGACCCGCAGCGACATCCCGAAGGAGAAAATTTTTGACGTTGTCCGCGCGCTGAAAAGCGTCGTGGTGCCCGCCCCCGTACACATCGGTCAGGTCCTGCTGCCCGATGCAGCCGGGACCGGCGTGGATGTGGTGGCGACGAAGGACGTAGCCGAGGCGTAGATTCATCCCGTTATGAAAATAACTTTCCAAAAAAGTTGAATTTTCAAAGAAATTTGGGCAAAAATCAATGGCGTGTTTGAATATTGCACAAAGAAACCGTTGAATTTTCGGCTTTTCGACAATTTTGCTAAAATCACTTTCTTTTTTGTGAAGAATATGTTAATATGAGATTAACAAAGTGTCGCGGCTGCGGAACCAGACGGCCCGGCGCCGAGTTGGGAGAGACCCACTCACAATTTTTGGAGGAATGCTTTTATGATGAAGTATCTGCAGAAGCTCGGTAAAGCTCTTATGCTTCCCGTTGCTGCTCTGCCCGTCTGTGGTATCCTGATGGGCATTGGTTACGCTCTGGCTCCCGCCGTTATGGGTGCCGAGGGCCCGACCTCCGGTGCTGCTTACACCGTAGGTTTCCTGCTGATCAAGGCCGGCGGCGCCCTGATCGACAACATGGCATGGCTGTTCGCCATCGGCGCTGCCGTCGGTCTGTCTGATGACCATGACGGTACCGCAGGTCTGGCCGGTCTGGTCAGCTTCCTGATGATGCAGCAGCTGCTCAGCCCCGGCGTTGTCGGCGCTGTCCGCACGCTGGAGGAAGGCACCGTCGATTACATTGCTTTCAGCAAGATCGCCGGCAACTCCTTCATCGGCATCCTGGCCGCCATCATCGGTGCTGCCTGCTACAACAAGTTCAAGAACACCCAGCTGCCTGACTGGCTGGCATTCTTCAGCGGCAAGCGCAGCGTTGCTATCGTGACCGCCGTTGTTTCCATCGTGGTTTCCGTTGTTCTGCTGTTCGTCTGGCCCATCATCTTCGGCGCTCTGGTTGCCCTCGGCAACGGCATTGCCAAGATGAGCGGCATCGGCGCCGGCATCTACGCTTTCCTGAACCGTCTGCTGATCCCCACCGGCCTGCATCACGCTCTGAACAACGTGTTCTGGTTCGACACCATCGGTCTGGGCGACCTGAGCCACTACTGGGCTGGCGATGTCACCGGTCAGAATGGTGTCAATTGGGACCTCGGCATGTACATGTCCGGCTTCTTCCCCTGCATGATGTTCGGTATTGCCGGTGCTGCTCTGGCCATGGTCCAGACTGCCAAGAACAAGAAGGCTGCTATCGGTCTGGTTGTTTCCGCTGCTATCTGCGCTTTCGTCTGCGGCGTTACCGAGCCGTTCGAGTTCGGCTTCATGTTCCTCTGCTTCCCCCTGTATGTTGTCTATGCTGCTCTGTACGGCATCTTCACCATCATCACCTACTACTCCGGCTTCCGCGCAGGCTTCTGCTTCTCCGCCGGTGCTACCGACCTGATCTTCTCCGCCAGCCTGCCCGCACATGCTAAGACCTGGATGATCATCCCTCTGGGCATCGCCGCTTTCGTTGTCTTCTATCTGGTCTTCAAGTTCGCTATCGTCAAGTTCGACCTGAAGACCCCCGGCCGTGAGGACGAGGATGCCGAAGCTGCTGAGGCCAACATCACCCTCGCCAACAACGACTTCACCGCCATCGCCTCCGGCGTTCTGGCTGCTGTCGGCGGCAAGGACAATGTTGCCAACGTTGACTACTGCGCCACTCGTCTGCGCTTTGAGGTCAAGGACAGCACTGCTGTCAACGAGAAGGCCGTCAAGGCTGCCGGTGCTGCCGGTGTCATCCGCCCCAGCAAGACTGCCTGCCAGGTCGTCATCGGACCCAAGGTCCAGTTCGTCTACGACGAGCTGAAGAAGATGCTGTAAAAACAGGCATCACCGGATAAAGGTCTGGTTCCCTTTATCAACTCCGCCGCGGGCGGGCGATCAGCCCGTCCGTGGCTTTTTCTGTGATTTGCTGCAAAGACGATACAAAATCTTGGTACAAATCACATAAACCGGTCATGGTATCCCGCCCCATGGCGTGGTATAATGAAGAATAGGAAAACCGGGGCAACGCACCCCGAAAAGATCAGGAGGTATTTTCTTATGAAGATCATCCGTGCAAAAGATTACTACGACATGTCCCGCAAGGCCGCCAACATCATCTCGGCCCAGGTCATCATGAAGCCCAACTGCGTGCTGGGCCTGGCCACCGGCGGTACGCCCGTGGGCACCTACAAGCAGCTGGTCGAGTGGTACAACAAGGGCGACATCGACTTCTCCGAGGTCACGACGGTCAACCTGGACGAGTACCGCGGCCTGCCCAAGGAGCACCCCGAGAGCTACTGGAGCTTCATGCACCGCAACCTGTTTGACCATGTCAACATCCGTCCCGAGGCCATCAACCTGCCGGACGGCACCAACATGGACGCCGACGCCGAGTGCGCCCGCTATGACGCGGTCATTCACAATGTGGGCGGCGTTGACCTGCAGCTGCTGGGCATCGGCAACGACGGCCACATCGGCTTCAATGAGCCGAACGAGGCATTTGAGCTGGGCACCCACTGCGTTGACCTGAAGGAGGAGACCATCGAGGCCAACAAGCGCTTCTTCGACGGCAACGCCGACCTGGTCCCCAAGCAGGCCTACACCATGGGCATCAAGACGATCATGCAGGCCCGCAAGGTCCTGATGGTCGCCAACGGCAAGGGCAAGGCCGACATCGTCAAAAAGGCGTTCTTCGGCCCCGTCACGCCGGAGGTCCCCGCCAGCATCCTGCAGATGCACCCCGACTTCATTCTGGTCGGCGACGAGGAAGCCCTGAGCGAGATCTGATTTGCGGAGGAACACTGCAATGATTATCAAAAATGCAAAAGTCTACAGCGACGGCTGCCGCTTTGTGGAAAAGGACCTCATCATCCGCGATGGCCGCATCGTCTTTGGCGCGGCCCCGCAGGAGGGCGAGAATGTCATTGACGCGGGCGGTGCCTATGCGCTGCCGGGTCTGGTGGACATCCATTTCCACGGCGCAGTCGGCCACGATTTCTGCGACGCCGACGAGGCCGGCCTGCAGGCCATCGCTGATTTTGAGGCGAGCAAGGGCGTGCTGGCCATCTGCCCCGCAACCATGACGTTCAGCGAGGAGATCCTGAACGGCATCATGGACGTGGCCGCGGCCCACAAGAACGAGCGCGGCGCGGATCTGGTCGGCATCAACATGGAAGGGCCGTACATCAGCCCCAAGAAGGTTGGCGCGCAGAACCCGAAGTACGTCATGGCCGCCGACGCGGGCATGTTCCGCCGCCTGCAGGCGCGCAGCGGCGGGCTGATCAAATTGGTTGACGTCGCCCCCGAGGAGCCGGGCAATCTGGATTTCATCAAGGAATGCCGCGATGAGGTGCGCATTTCGATTGCCCACACCTGCACCGATTACGACACGGCCAAGGCCGCGTTTGCGGCGGGTGCATCCCACATGACCCACCTGTACAACGCGATGCCGGGCATCACCCACCGTGCGCCGGGGCCGATCATTGCCGCGCTGGAGGACGGTGCCGAGGTCGAGCTGATCACCGACAACGTCCACATTCACCCGGCGATGGTGCGGTTCACCTTCAACACCTTCGGGGCGGATCGTGTGATTTTGATTGCGGACAGCATGATGGCCTGCGGTCTGCCTGACGGCCAGTACAGTCTGGGCGGCCAGGCCGTCACGGTGCGCGGACCCCGCGCGACGCTGACCGAGCAGCCCGGCACGATTGCGGGCAGCGCGACCTGTCTGTTTGACTGCATGAAGCGTGCGGTCCTCGACATGGGCGTGCCCCTTGAGAGTGCCGTCCGCGCCGCGACCCTGAACCCCGCCCGCAGCATCGGCATCGATGCCGATTACGGTAGTCTCGACGCAGGCCGCTACGGCAACGTCGTGCTGGTCGATGATAAGCTGGATATTTTGAAGGTTGTGCGGCACGGAGAGGTTATCGGCTAAACCGGGAACGGCAGTCCCCCGGAAACTCGCTTTCTTTTGGCAGCAAAAGAAAGCTTGCAAAGAAAACTGCCGCTGTTGCGAATGCAGCGGACCCCGCCTTAGGGGCTACACGCCCCTAAGAACCCCAATAAGGAAGTCGGAAGGCCCAGAGGCTACGCGAACGCAGTATTACTGTTCGCGCTTAACGCCTGTGGGCCTTCCTCCGTTTTAAAATTCGGGAGTTCCCCCGAACCCCCGCAGGGGGGAGGTGGAGGCCCCCTTGTCAAAGGGGGCTGGCCGCGTTAGCGGACTGGGGGATTCCGACGGGCTGTGCGTGGCCGCCCATTCCCGGGCAACCTCCGCACGCGAAAAGGGGCCGGGCTGCCGCCCTCCCTCGCCCCTCTCGTCCGCGACCCGTTTACGCCACCCTGTAGGGGCCGGGCATGCCCGGCCTGCAGCCTCGCCATTACCACCCCTTTTATCCTTTGCATCGTAGGGAGGGGTCTTGACCCCTCCGCGGGGCGTCGGGGACGCCGCCCCCTACAACACAATCCGCAGGGCTTCTCATTACCGCAAACGTCCGCGGCGGCCTGGGGGCAGGCCCGCCCTACATCCCACTTTACCACATTCCGTGGGGCGGGCCTTCGCCCACAATTCATTCACGCCACCCTGTAGGGGCCGGGCATGCCCGGCCCGCAGCCTCGCCATTACCACCCCTTTATCCTTTTGCATAACCGCCCAGCCCCCAATAAAAATAACCTGCCTGCGACCTCTCGCAGGCAGGTTATTTTTGTGTTTTAAATTCTTTTCGGTTCCTTTTCTTCTAAGAAAAGGAACAAATCCCCGTCTCGTAAAAATTACTTCCGGTCAATCGCCACAACCACGCCGGCCAGCGCCAGCAGGGCCAGCAGGTTCGGCACGGCCATCAGGCCGTTGAACAGGTCGGCCAGCGCCCAGACCAGATCGACCTTCAGGGTAGAGCCGACCAGAATGAACGCAACTACAATAATGCTGTACACCGGCAGCAGCTTCTCGCCGAACAGCGCCTTGAAGTTCGACTGGCCGAAGAAATACCAGCCGATGATCGTCGAAAACGCGAAAAAGAACATGCACACCGCGATGAAGATCGGCCCAAAGCCGCCGAACGCCTGGCTGAAGGCGGCCTGGGTCAGCACCGTGCCGGTCATGCCCTGCGGGATCAGGCCGGACGTGATCAGCACCAGGCCGGTCAGCGTCAGTACAACGAACGTGTCAACGAACACGCCCAGGATCGCCACAGCGCCCTGGTCCTGCGGGCGCTCGACCTTGGCCAGCGCGTGGGCGTGGGGCGTCGAGCCAAGGCCCGCCTCGTTGGAGAACAGGCCGCGGGCCACGCCGAAACGCATGGACTGCTGCACGGTCACGCCTGCAATGCCGCCCGCCATGGCCTGCGGCTCAAACGCCAGCACAAACACCTGCGCCAGCGCGCCGGGCAGCGCCTTGGCGTTGATGACCAGAATGACAATGCAGCCCAGAATGTAAAATGCCGCCATGATCGGCACGACTTTTTCCGTTACAGCGGCAATTCTCTGCACGCCGCCCAGGAAGATGAACGCCGCAATGGCCGCCACCACGACGCCCACCGCCAGCCGGTTCAGGCCAAAGGCGTTGTGGAACGCATCACCGATGGAGTTGGACTGCACCATGTTGCCCATGAAGCCCAGCGCCAGAATGATGAGCACCGAGAACACCGTGGCCAGCACCTTGCCGACCTTGCCCTTGAACGCGGCGCGGATATAGTACGCCGGGCCGCCCGTGACATGGCCGTTCACCGTGGTCTTGTAGTGCTGCGCCAGCACGGCCTCGGCGTAAATGGTCGCCATGCCGAAAAACGCCGACACCCAGGTCCAGAACAGTGCGCCCGGGCCGCCGCTGACCAGCGCCGTGGCACAGCCCGTGATGTTGCCGGTGCCGACCTGCGCCGCAATGGCCGTCGTCAGCGCCTGAAAGCTGCTCATGCCCTCGGCGTCCGCCTTTTTGCCGCGCAGCGTAAAGCCGCCGAACACACGGCGGAAGCCCTCGCCAAAGCGGCGCACCTGCACGCCGCGCAGCCGCACGGTAAAGTACACGCCCGTGCCGACCAGCAAAAACAGCAGCAGCGAGTTCCACAGAACATCGCTGAACTGCTCAATACACGTAGTAAATGCCGCCATACTGACCCCCATAACTTTTACATCCAAAATCCCCGCCGCAATGCGGGCGACTTATTTACTATACTATGAATTTGAAGTAAAGTCAAGTGTATTTGTATGACGCACACACTGGCGGCTGTGTCCGGTAAACGGGTGCTTGCGGGAAGCCCGCGGGCCGGGCATGCCCGGCCCCTACAGGCAGTCCAAACTTCGCCGCAAAAAAATTTCAAAAGACCCGCCCGTGTCACAACTCGGACACAACCGGGTGGTATGATGGCGAAAACGGAACCGGAAAGGAGACAAAAACCATGAGAAAACTCGTCCTTCTGCTGGCCGCCGCGCTGGCCCTGACCGCCTGCACCGCCGCACCCGAGGTATCGTCCCCCGCTGAAGCTGCCCCGCCCGCCGAGACCGCAGCCATCGGCGAAGCCGCGACGGCGTTCCCGGTGGGGACGCTGCAAATGGCCATCCCGGAGGTGATGGACACAGGCACCGCCTCGGTTGAGATACCGTTCTCGGGGCTTGAGGCCGAGCCGATCCTGAAGCTCGACTACGCGGCGGGCGTGCAGACAAAGCTCTGTGACATCGACCTGTCGCGGCAGATCCCGGTAGCCATCATGCAGCACGGGGACACGGTGGAATACTTCTGGGACTCCGAGGGCAGCACCGTGTTTGCCCACACGGCCATCCGCCCCGACGGCAGCGTCGAGGAGCAGACCATCCCAGAAAAATTTTACCCCAACTTCTACGACGAGTACGCGGCGTATGACATTTGGGGCACGACCTGCAAGCGGCTGGACTGGCAGACCGGCGAGCTGACTACCGCGTCGCTGCCGTTTGTGCAGCTGGATGGCGTTCCGGGTGCAGTCGGCAGCCGGGTGCTGCTGACCCGCGTTGTATCCGATACGCCGCTGCCGGAGGGCGAGGGCAACGAGGAAATGCGGGACGCCGTGCTGCAAAACTCGCTGCGGGAGTATGACCTCTACGACCCGGCGACGAACACGATTGAAAAGGTGTTCGACGAGCCGTACTACCCCGAGGAGCACAACGAGCTGAGATCCTATCTGGGCTACTGCGGCGACAAGCTGTATTTTGGGGTCACCTACACGGACAGTGCGGCCGCGTTCAGCACGCGGAACACGCTGGTCAGCTATGACCGCACCGCGGGCACCTGGCAGGAGGAATGCAGCGCCGACTCCAAGGGCGGGGAGTACAGCAATTTCTGGCCGCTTTTGCAGGACGGCCAGCTCAGGCTGGTGGTGCTGTGGCGGGGAACGGACACCCTGACGCTTTACAGCATCGACAACGGCGCGCGGTACGAGGTCCCCTATGAGGAGGCCGGGTCCGATGCCACCGGGAACAGGAATTTCCCGATAGCCCTGACCGACGATGGCCGCATTTTGGTGACGGACGGGTACATTGACCGCAGCGGCGTGGCCGCCAGCCGGTATGCGCTGATCGATTTGGGCGCGTATCTGGCGGGAAGCCGGGAGTATACCGCGGTGGAGATGTGGACGGAGTGAAGCGGTAAAATGCGGACCGCCGGTTATGGGCAATTTGTGGGGAGCGGTCTTGATCGCTCCGGGGGCCATGCGTGCGGGCACGCACCGTCCCACACACCTCCGCACGTAGAGGCCGGGCGTGCCCGGCCCTTACAACTCGACAAAAATCAAAACGAGCCGCCCCAATCGTTGGGGCGGCTCGTTTTTATGCGAATAAATTACTTATTCTTCTTGCTGGCGGCCTTCATGCGCAGGTCGTGGTCCAGGATGCGCTTGCGGATGCGCAGGTTCTCGGGGGTGACTTCCAGCAGCTCGTCGGGAGCCAGGAACTCAAGGCAGCCCTCGAGGCTGAACTTGGAGACAGGCACCAGACGCAGGGCGTCGTCGCTGCCGGAGGCGCGGGTGTTGGTCAGGTGCTTCGTCTTGCAGACGTTGACCGTGATGTCCTCGCCCGTCGGGGTGTAGCCGACGACCTCACCGGCGTAGACCTTCTCGCCTGCGTTGACGATCAGGGTGCCGCGCTGCTGGGCGTTGAACAGGCCGTAGGTGACGGCGTCGCCGGTATCAAAGCTGATGAGGGAGCCGGTGGAGCGGGTCTGGATGTCGCCGCACCATTCCTCGTAGCCGTCGAAGATCGTGTTCATGATGCCCTCGCCGTGGGTGTCGGTCAGGAACTGGCTGCGATAGCCGAACAGGCCGCGGCTGGGCATACGGAACTCGATGCGGGAGCGGCTGTTCATCATCTGCATGTTCATCAGGATGGCCTTGCGGGCGCCCAGAGCGGTCATGACGTTGCCCTGATAGGTCTCGGGCACGTCGACGACAACGCGCTCCATAGGCTCCATGACCTTGCCGTTCTCCTCGTGGGTCAGAACGTGCGGGGGGCTGACCTGCAGCTCATAGCCCTCGCGACGCATCGTCTCGATCAGGATGGACAGGTGCATTTCGCCGCGGCCCATGACGCGGAAGGAATCGTTCGTGGCGGAATCCTCGACCTTCAGGGCGACGTCCTTCAGCAGCTCGCGCATCAGGCGGTCACGGATCTGGCGGGAGGTGACGTACTTGCCCTCCTTGCCGGCAAACGGGGAATCGTTGACCGAGAAGGTCATTTCCACCGTGGGATCGTTGATCTTGACAAAGGGCAGGGGCTGCACCTTGCTGGGGTCGCAGATCGTGTTGCCGATGGAAATATCGGGCAGACCCGCAAATGCGACGATGTCGCCGGCCTGGGCGCTCTCGATCGGCTCACGGCCATTGGCCTTGAAGTCGAACAGCTTGGTGATGCGGCCGCTCATGTGTACGTCGGGGTTGTGCCAGTCGCAGACCTGGATCGGGCTGCCGACCTTGATGACGCCGTTCTGCACGCGGCCAACGCCCATGCGGCCCACGAAGTCGTTGTAGTCAACGCTGGAGACCAGCATCTGCAGCGGCTCGTCGGGCTCGCCCTCCGGCGGCTGCACATATTTCAGGATAGTGTCAAACAGGGGCTTCAGGTCCGTGCCGGAGGCGGGGTCGGTCCAGTCGTAGCTGGCCGTGCCGTTGCGCCCGGAGCAGAACACCATCGGGCTGTCCAGCTGCTCATCGGTAGCGCCCAGGTCCATCAGCAGCTCGAGAATCTCGTCGATGACCTCGGCAATGCGGGCATCGGGACGGTCGATCTTGTTGACGGCGATGACCAGAGACAGGTTCTGCTGCAGAGCCTTCTGCAGAACAAAACGGGTCTGAGGCATGCAGCCCTCGGCTGCATCGACCAGCAGCAGAACGCCGTTGACCATCTTCAGCACGCGCTCGACCTCGCCGCCGAAGTCGGCGTGGCCCGGGGTGTCGACGATGTTGATCTTGACGCCGTTGTACTCGCAGGAGCAGTTCTTGGCCAGAATCGTGATGCCGCGCTCACGCTCGATGTCGCCGGAGTCCATGACGCGCTCGGCCACCTGCTGGTTGGCACGGAAAGCACCGGACTGCTTCAGCATCTGGTCGACCAGGGTGGTCTTGCCGTGGTCGACGTGCGCGATGATCGCGACGTTGCGGAGATTTTCCTGAATCATATACGTTCCCTCTCAAATTGAAAATGCCGATATACTGATATTTGCAGGGGCAAAGCCCCAATATCCACATACTATTTTATAATACGCTATAATGTGGTATTTGTCAAGAATCGCAAAACGCAAAAATGTGTGCTATAATATGGATTATTATAGTGATATTTTACACTAATTAAACCATACGGCTTTACATTCTCCTTGGCCCCCTCTGGGAGGGGGCTCCCGCCGCAGCGGGTGGGGGAGAGAGCCTGGCCAGGTGAGAAGGCTTCGGGCAATGGCAAGGTTCTCTCCCTCCGCCCCTTCGGGGCACCTCCCTCCCAGAGGGAGGCAAGGACGCGAAGATGAGGGAAACAAAGTATACGAGGGAGAACCACTATGGCAAACAACACGGTACGCCACATCAACATCATCGGCCACCAGAACCCGGACACGGACTCGATCTGCTCCGCACTGGCGTATGCCTGGCTGAAAAACCGCGGCAGCCTGACCGGCCTGTATGAGGCCCGCCGCGCCGGACATGTGAACCGGGAAACGCGGTTCGTTCTGCAGCACTTCGGCGTGGAGCCGCCGCGGCTTTGCACCGACGTCAGCCCGCAGATCAAGGACATCGACATCCGCAAGCAGGCGGGCATCGACGGCGAGATGAGCCTGCGCGCGGCCTGGAACCTGATGCGCGACGTCGAGATAGACACGCTCTGCATCGTGGACGGCGACAACGAGCTGCAGGGGCTTATCACCATCAAGGACATTGCCGACGCGAACATGGACCTGTTCGACACGGCAGTGCTGGCCGCGGCCAACACCCGCTGCACGAACCTGCTGGAAACGCTGGAGGCTGAGCTGGTGGTCGGCAGCGCCGACGCCCACATTGACAGCGGCAATATCTGCATCGGCACCAGCCCGGAAATCATGGAGGAGCTCGTCAAGCCCGGCGACCTTGTGCTGGTCTCCAACCGGTACGAGACCCAGATGTGCGCCATCGACTGCGGCGCGCAGGCCATCATTGTCTGCTGCGGCTCCGCGGTGCCGCGCACCATCGTGGCACGTGCGCAGGAAAAGGGCTGCGCCGTGCTGGCGACCCCCTACGATACCTACGCCGCCGCGCGGCTCATCTCCACCGCCGCGCCGGTGCGCCACTTTATGCGCACGAAGGAATTGCTGAAATTCAGCGTAAATACGCCGATTGAGGACGCCAAAAAGGTTATGGCCAGCGTGCGTCACCGCTATTTCCCGATTCTGGATGAGAACGGCAAGTACTGCGGCGTCGTCAGCCGCCGTAACCTGTTGAACCTGCACCGCAAGCAGGTCATTCTCGTTGACCACAATGAGCGCACCCAGGCCGTGGACGGTCTGGAGCAGGCGGACATTCTGGAGATCATCGACCATCACCGCATCGGCAGTCTGGAGACCACCGGCCCGGTCTATTTCCGCAATGTTCCGGTGGGCTGCACGGCCACGATTTTGTACCAGATGTACGGCGAGCAGGGCCTGACGCCCAGCCGCGAGATCGCGGGTCTGCTGCTGTCGGCCATTCTGTCCGATACGCTGGTGTTCCGCTCTCCGACGTCCACCCCGCAGGACGAAGCCGCCGCCAAGGCGCTGGCCGCGCTGGCGGGCGAGGACATCCAGTCCTACGCCGAGCAGATGTTTGAGGCAGGTGCCGACCTGACGGGCCGCACGGCGGAGGATGTGTTCAGCTCGGACTTCAAGGCGTTCAGCCGCGGCGACGTCAAGTTCGGCGTCGGCCAGTCCACCTACATGACCGACAAGTCCCGCGCCGCCGCCGAGGCGCTTGTGCAGCCGTTCCTGCCCGAGGCGAGCCGCCGCGAGGGTCTGCCGCTGATCTTCTACATGTTCACCGACATGAAGACCCAGAGCACCGACCTGATGTTCTACGGCCACAACGCCGAGGAGATCATCCGCGATGCGTTCCACGTCGAACCGGAGGGGAACATAGCCAAACTGCCCGGTGTCGTCAGCCGCAAGAAGCAGCTCATCCCGCCGCTGCTGGCAGCTTTGCAGGCGCGGCAGTAAGATTAACGGCAGTCTCACGGGAGGTCCTACTTTCTTTTGTGACCAAAAGAAAGTAGCAAAGAAAAGTCTCGCTGTTGCGACGCAGCGAACCCGCGCCTTAGGGGCTGCACGCCCCTAAGAACCCCAAAGCGGAA
>ULQT01038988.1_pt1 | contig 20332 bp, 6 predicted proteins | sample 1954791 | NCBI WGS metagenome assembly ULQT01 (sample SAMEA4835663, study PRJEB28245) | human gut metagenome | biome: gut microbiome; material: fecal sample | place: Denmark | collected 2008 | reverse complement strand
TACAGCCGTGCCACCTCCCCTTTTTCGAGGGGAGGCAAGGATATAGTGCTTTTTGAGGGATAGTGCGGTTTTGCAATGGTTGTGGGGATGAAAAGGTTGGTGGGTGTAAAGCAATCCCTCCGTCTTGACGGCAGACCGACTTAGTAATTATAAAAGTCGGATATATCCCCAAAAAACGCTGTAAAATTTAGGCTTGTGCCTTGCCGTCAAGCCACCTCCCTTTGACAAGGGAGGCAAGGACATGGTGTGGGGCAAGGGATAGTGCGGTTTTGGGAGGGTTGGTGCGGATAGGGAGCAATCCCTCCGGTAGTCGCCCGAATTTTTTCGGGTGACAGCACCTCACCTTTGACAAGGGAGGCAAGGATATGGCGCGGGGCAAGGGATAGTGCGGTTTTGGGAGGGTTGGTGTCAGTGCTGTTGTACAGATAAAGTCACGAAAATATTAACTCCTTGTCGGTGCGGAAAATGTTTTAGGCAGTGCTTGGCAAAATATTTCACTTGAACGGTGGCTGTAGGGCGCCGTTTTTTTGTATTATGGCCGCATTTATGACCGTTTGCGCCGTTATAACAACCGTTCGTGCCAAAAAGTTGAAAATTAAAAGCAAATGAGTTATGATATAATTATAAAATTATAAGGGGGAGAGGTATGCTCATCTGCGTTTACGATACCGCAAACGAGGCGGAGATACTGAAAGCGAAAATAACACAGATCGCAACGGCGGCATATCGAAGAATTGCCTACAGGGTATGTCAGAGGTATGAGAGCTTTGCGACGGAGTGTAAGACGGCTGACCTTATAATCGTGCTTGCCGACGGAGCGGACGGTATGGAGGGCGTTATTGCGGCGAAGAATGCCGACAGGGACACGCCTGTAATATGGCTGTCGGACGATGAGGGATTCGGGGCGCAGTCATACAGGCTTGGCTGTACCTATTTTCACAAGAAGCCGATACCGCTTGAAAAGCTCAAGGAGGCACTGCATAAGTGCAGGTGCATGGCGTAAGCACGGGTAAATCTACAGGAGGAAAAACATGAAGAAAAAATTTGTACGGCTCATAAGTGCGGTGCTGTCTGCGGCAATGACGCTGACGGCTGTACCGTTATCGGCATTTGCCGAGGGCGAGGCGCATACGCATGACGGCGAGAGCAATGTCATCACGACACCGCTTGATTTCAGAGAAAAGACAGCGGACGAAAACGGTGTCGGCTGGAGCTGGGATTATGACACAAAGACGCTGACGCTTGACGGAGTGAACATTCAGGCGACAACAGAAGAGAATATGATGAGCGTCGTAACAGTCCCCGACGGTACGAAAATAGTGCTGAACGGTAACAATACTATCGTACAGACGAACACCGGCGACAGCGATACATACGTTCTCAGTGCCGTAAATACGGATACTACTAACTGTGACGGTACAATGACGATCAGCGGCGACGGTGTGCTGAATGCAGAGAACCGCTCTACAGACAGTATGGCACGCTCTCTCGGCGGATCAATAATCCTGAACGGCGGTACAGTAAACGCAACAGGTACTGTAAAGACAAATTCGCTTGAAATACATAATGACGGTGTGCTGAACGCAAATGCGACAACTGCATCTTTTGAGGGTGTGGCTGTCAATGTCAGCCGTGGCATTACTGTTGACGGCAACGGCAGTCTTACTGCAGTAGGTTGTGCTAATGAATCTACGTTAAACAGTGCAATATTGCTTACCAGTAATTTCGGTGACAAAATTTCCGTCAGCGGAAACGGCAGTATTACTGTGCCTGAAAGTAACAAAGCAAGAGTCGGAATATACTACAGCGGAAACAACGGCGACGGAATGGATGCCGAAATAAGCGGCGGTAAGGTCACTGCTTACGGTGCTAAGTATGGCATTTACAAAGTAAACCTTATAATGAGCGGTACAGGCTCGGTATATACTACGGGCGGTTCATACGCTATCGGTCAAACTTTACCGGCAATAGACATGGATGAATTAATAGTAAGGGGTTCTGCCGATTTCAAGGCTGAGGAAAGTGCTGTGACAGGCGAGGTCGAGCTTAAGGACGGCTATTATGAGATTGGCGGAGCAGACGCTAAGACGGTAGTTATAAAGCCTGATACTTCTCCCCGTATAATACTCGGAAACCAAATCGGAATATTCAAGACGGAAGAGTATAAAATAATTGAAGACATAGACATGACTGATATCAAGCTCAAGGGTACGGTTTACTTTGATATTACTCTGAAGAATATGAGCGATGAAGAGTTTGCAGACGCAAGAGGCTATTTCGGCGGCGATGAACCCGATTTATTAGCAAGCATAATCAAGACCGATTACGGCTGGGTGTGCATGGTCTGCGATACCGAGTTTTCGGTTACATACGACACTGATAATACTCTTACAATAAAGTGCGGAGATATTGTATCCAATACCGTTCAGGTAAAGTCGAATGCAAACCGTTTCAACAAGGTTACACAGGGTGACAACACAAACAGAACGGTTTTCTATACAAACACTTCGCAGGAAGAGAAGGACAATTACAAGCTTGTAAGCACCTATACGGTTGACAGTGAAAGCATAAGCTATAACTGGTACAGTACGAACAGTGCATACAGTGCAGATGAGCTCGGTGCGGCAGTATCCGGAAGCAACGGCGAATTCAAGCTTGCGGATAATATTCCTGCCGGAAATTATGTTCTGTATTGCGATATAACCTATTCAGACGGTGACAGCACAGAAACTGTTACAGAAAAATTTACATTTACATATAAAGAATGTGCACATGAAAACGGTTATTCCGACGGTAAATGCACAAACTGCGGAGCGTTATGTGATCACAGCAATATTGATATTGACACGGGTAAGTGTAACGAGTGTGCGCATCAGTTTGTTGCTACAATCAGCACAGACGGCAATGCGCCGACAGGCTATGACACGCTCGCAGACTGCCTTGACAGCATTACTGCCGATACCGGAAACTATGTTAAGATCTATCAGGATATCGGCGATACATCGGCAACTGCAACTTTAGATACTATAGATGTAAAACACAATGTTATGATCGACCTTAACGGTCACAAGCTGAACAATATCAAGCTTGGGGTCAACAAACTTGGGGTCAACAAAGACGTCACGCTTACATTAACCGGCACAGCGGGCAGTTATGTTACGCAGGTGTATGTTCGCAAAGGCGGATCATTCATAATTGACAGCGTTGCAAATGTAGAATTTGATACAATTTTTGTTGAGGACAGTGCACGGCTTGCTGTAAACGATGGCGCAAAAGTAACTACAGAGCAGTTGACTGTGATAGCATCCGTGAATGATGACGGAACTACAACGACATCTGTAAAGCTCGCTACGGGAATGAAGTTAGGTGGGCTGACATATCATCGCCAAAACAATTCCGGCGCTCTGAAATTAGGCAATCTTCTTGATGTTACCCGGCAGGCACTGCGACGTGAAGATAACGGCAATTATCTTGATCTTTATAAAGAATATGGAAGTATGGGTTATTCCGTTGCGCTTACTGTTGTTGAGCATACTGACGCTGACCACAAATACGGCAGTGGAACAGGCAAGTGCGAGGAGTGCGGAAAGCCCTGCGAGCATGGCGGTGATATAAACACGGACACCGGCATCTGCTCAATCTGCGGTGCAGTTGTGTCTGTCGCACTCTATACAGACAAGAACGGAAGCTTAAAGTATGTAGATACCGATGAGCTTGACTCTTTACTGAATGAATACAACGGAAGCGGTACGATAAAGCTGTTTAAGGATTATTCTAAACCAAGCGCTCAGTATGACTTATACGGAGAACTTACAATTGACTTAAACGGACGCCAATTTAAAATCCGGAGTATTACTCCTTGCAAAAGCGGAAAGCTTACGATCAAAAACAGCGGCAATCCGGTTATGCTCGGTTGTAATGTATATCCGACAAACGACGCTTCATACGCCGGCGGTACGCTTATAATAGACGGCGATGTAGTTTTAGACACTTCGATCTATGTATATGATTCGAGTACGGTTATATTGAAAGCCGGTGCATATCCAGCCGGACTTTACGCCAGGGACAGCAAGACATTATACGATATGCTCGGCGAGGGTAAGGCTTTCTTCAAGGCTGACGGAACTCTTTTCAACGCAAGCGTTAAGGAAATATCAAGCAGTGAAACGCTGACAGTCAAAGACCACAGCCATACCTATGTTGACGGCGAGTGCGGCTGCGGATATGTTTGCCCTCACAGCGATGTTAACAGCGAAACGGGTAAGTGTAACGAGTGTGAATATCAGTATGCGGCTGTTATCGTAAAGGATGGGGCTGTAGCTTCCGTTTATGAAGAAAATGAGATGGGAGCGGCTTTTGAAGCGGCTGACAGTGACGCAAACACCGGCTGTACATTAAAAGTATACAAGAATTATGCAGGCAGCTATACAACACTCAGCCGTAAGTTCACGCTGTGGATCGCTGAGAAAGCCAATGTAGGTACGTTAACTGTTTCGGGAGATATAACCGTTACGGGATCGGGAAAAAATAATAGTATTTATGGCGATTTCAATGTAGCGAACGGCGGTAAGCTGACATTTGACGAAAACTGCGGCGCTATGGGAACTGTGTCGGTAGGTGCAGGTACATTTGACTGCTATTATTCAATCGACATAACACTCAATATAAACGATGCAAGCAGTGACGTAATTCTTCACGGCGGAGCTTTCAGAAAAATATGCTATAACGGCGGCGGGGACAGAGCAAACGCAGAAATACTGACTTTATTGGCTGAGAACCGTATGTTTATGTGGCGTTCCGGTGGGCCGATAGACGGCTCAAAAACACTGTTGAAAGACGGTTTTGCAACAACTGTTTTTGTAATACCACATGAAGGTCACAGTTACGACAGCACAACGGGTAAGTGTACGATTTGCGGTAAGCGGTGCGGTCATACGGATGTTGACAGCAAAACGGGTATGTGCAAAACCTGTCAGTATGAGTTCGTTGCTACGCTGACTGTAGGCGACAAGGTAACCGGCTTTGATTCACTGAGCGATTGCCTTAGCAAGACTTCAGAAGACAGCGAAAACTATGTAAAGATTTATAAGAATATCGATGATAGAACAACTATAAATGTAAATCATACTGTTACTGTTGACCTTAACGGTCATAAGCTGTATTATATCGAACTCAAGGTCAACAACGACAATGGTGCCGGTAATCTTACATTGACCGGCTCAGAGGACAGCTATATTAGTCAAGTGGATGTTTGCGGAGGTAGAACATTTAAAATTGATAGCGACGCAAATATAAACTTCGAAACAATTTTTGTTGAGGCAGGGGCGCGGTTCGAAGTAAGCTACGGTGCAAATGTAACTGTAAATACTTTGGTCGTGAAGGAATCTTTAAAGCTTTACGGAAGAACAACAACATCTGTAAGGCTTGCTACGGGAATGAGAATAGGTACGTTGATGTATGAACTCGACCGCAACTCCGGCTCCGGCAACCTGCTGCTTTATTCTCTGCTTGGAGAAGGTAAGGCACTGCAATATGACAACAGCGGTGAGTATGTTGATATTTATGAAAAGTTTACATCAAAGATTATACACGATTCGTTTACTGTTGTAGATCATTACGAACACAGCTACGACAAAGCAACGGGCAAGTGCGTCTGCGGATATGTATGCCCCCACAGCGATGTTGACAGCAAAACGGGTGTATGCTCTATCTGCAAATATCAGTTTACTGCGGGCATTTCGGGCGTGGGAACAGCGAAGTATTTCGATAATATAGACGACGCTTTTACTGCGGCATTATCGGAGGAAAACAGCGGCTGTACGCTGACATTGTATAAGGATTGCTCGCTTTCGACGTCCGCAACAATCACCAATGCAACGGTTACTGTCGATGTGAACGGATGTTCACTCGGCGGAGAGGCAGATATAAGTGTAAATAACGGTGGTGTGCTGTACCTTAAGGACAGCAGGAAAAGCACCTACTACGGATGCATAGACGCACCTTTTAGTGTAAACGGCGGTACGCTTATAAACGGTACTGCAGACGGCGGCAGTTCAGCCGCAGATGTACTCAATTTAGTCATTAACAGTGCTAAGTGTGTCGAAATATACGGCGGCATATTTGAGAATGTTTATATTGCACACGCAAGCGGTGTAGCTTTATACGGCGGAAGGTACAACACCATCTGCGGCGAGGAAAGCAACAGCACACCTGTAAACGATCTGCTTGCAAAGGGCTATGCATTTGCGACCTTAAACAGTGTCACACATCTCCCCGAAAGTATAGTTGACGGCAGTGCGAAGACGATCGGCGACGGACTTAAAAATGTCACAGTTGTAGCGCATGAGCATAGATACAACGTGGAAACGGGCAAGTGTCCGTGCGGCGTTTGTGCGCTTGCTATATTTACCGAGACAACACAAAGCTCTGAAACTTATACATTTATTGAAAGCGCAACACAGTTTAAAAATATAGCGGAAAATGAGGCAGACGGCGTATTAAAGCTGACAGGCGATGTAGATTGTATTGTTAAGGGCATAATAATAAACGGCAATAAAACGATCGACATGAACGGTCATACGCTGAATGTTTCGGTCGGTACCGAGGAAATAAGCGCAGTAGCGGTTTACGGAAATGTAACCTTTGAAAACAGCGGAAGCAGCCGTGCAATTATAAACGCCACCGGCGTTTATTCCTATGGAATGGTAACTGTAAACGGAGATATTGAATTCGATACTTTTGCAACATTTGAAGACGGCGACGCTTTGATCAATGCCGGAGTATTCAAGAGCATTTATGTTCAGGGAAGAAGTGTAATTGAAATACTGGGTAGCGGTAAGGCGCTTGCAAGTGAAAGCGGAGAAATACTGAATGCAAGCGTACAACAAATATACAAAGCAGGCGATAATATATTTGTTACGGCTCACCCGAAGCATACATACGATGATCACGGCAACTGCGCTTGCGGATATAAGTGTCTGCATGACGGCGAGGGTCAGGTAGATGAAGACAGCGCCAACAAGGTGTGCAGTGAGTGCGGTGCGAAAATTTACGCAAAGGTAACTACTGCCGACGGAAAGGTAAAGTATTTCGACGACATAACCGAGGGCTTACGGTATGCGGATAAGGCTGAAAACAAGGGCTGTGTTTTCACTCTTGTAACAACCGGTGGACTTGAGAACGATATTACATTGTCAAGCGGTCAGTTTACTATTACCGCGATCGACGACAATTATATCAACGCTTATACACGGAAGATCAATATTAAGGGTGCAGAAATTACTGTTGAGAACTGCGCTTTTAATTGCTTTGTAGGTTTATATAGCGGTTCTCTTACATACCCTGAAGGCTCGACCTCCGTTTGCATTAACGGTATTAGTGTATTTGGCGGTACTTTAAATATCAGTGACGGCGTAAGTGAAAACTTCGGTGCTAATAAATTTACTATATCAGACACTGCAACGGACGCAAAGGTGACTATAGGCGGCGGTATTTACGGTGAGATCAAACTCGGACAGTATACGTTTAAGGATATACTGGCAAGCGGCACTCGCTTAATAAGCGTTGAATACTCGCAGGAGACTGATGAGATAATAGCTACTAATGAATTATTATACAGCATTGTTTCCGAACAAAACACCTTGGGCGTTGATGATGACAAAGACTATCGGTTTGTCAAGTGCGAGCATAAGAATGAGGACGGCAGTTATGCCTTTAATGACGGCGTATGCAAATACTGTAACTCTGAGTTTGCCGCAAGCGTAAGCTATACGGTTGACGGAAGTGCAAAGACAGAACTGTTCAGCGATATATGCGACGCTTTTGACAAGGCTAATGAGATAGGTACGGCTACAGTAACGCTGTATAAGGATATTACAGACAGCGAACGTACACAGGAGATTACCGTTATGGGCAATGTAACGCTTGAACTGAACGGTAAAACACTGGGTGGTCGTTATGGCATAGCGCGTATATCGGTATCTGACGGTGGTACGCTTACTGTAAACGGCGATGGCGATATGGATACACCTATTTACGTTAATGAAAACTCAAAATTAGTCATTAACGGCGGTGGATACTTCAATTCTGTGTCAGTTAAAAAAGGAGGCAACGCAGAAATAGGCGGCGGCACTATACAAGGTCTGTCCGTTCGCGGTAACGTAAAACTCAGCGGCGGTAAATTCAACGACATCGAGATATTTAACGGCAATCTTGAATCTGTTCTGGCAGACGGTTATGCGTATAAAAATGCTGACGGCACTTGGCTTTCGATTGATGAGCGTGAAAAAGATAGCTATTTGGGCGGTTCTAAAGGAGCGTTATCCGTAGAAGAAGCGCCGATAAAGAGCGCAAGTATTGCGTGGGTAGGCGAAGAAGCGCCTGTTATATACCGTAACGGAGAGAAATATTTATACGTCGATATTACATACGAATTGGCGGTCGGTTCAAGGGGTGCAACCTATTCGGATTTCGTAAACGGCAATAATCGCATTAAAGATTATAATTTGTACAATAAATATATGGTACACTGTTATGAAATCGGTAAGCTTGCGGCTAAAGACGGCGAGGTTGAATATTACATTGTACTTAAGTGCAACGGATACGAATATAAGTCGAATGTGCTTAAGCTTACACTTGCAACCTGCTCACACCCGAAGGATAGCTTATTATACGAAAACGACGGTTTTGTAATCTGCGGTATATGTGATGCATTGATAGAAGCAGAGGTAGTAGATGCTGACGGCAAGTCGTTAGGCTATGCGGATATAGAGAGTGCCATAAAGCTGGCACAGGAGAACGAGGGCAGCACTGTAAAGCTGATGTCGGAAGGAGTATCTGAGTCCATTACCGTGACAGGCGGCAGGTTTACTGTTGACTTTAACGGTAAGAAGGTATTTTATCAGTTCGATGTCAACGGCGGTGACGTGACTTTCACTTCTTCGGTAAAACAAGCCGATGTAGAAACTCTGATAAGCAAAATCGAAGTAACCGGAGCGGACGCTAAGGTTACAATTGACGGTAAAATCAAGCTGGGAAGTGTAACATTAACAAGCGGTGCGCTTGCAGTAAACAGTGCCGAGAGTTATATTAAAGAACTGTCAATAAATGGCGGAAAGACTGTTGTAAACGGTGCAAATATTGATGCACTGAAAGCTAACGGCGGAGACACGGTCATCAATTATGTTACAGCCGATTCTTTAAGCGTGAATATCAACGGGTCCGGTAGCATCTCTATCGTAACCGGCGAGTTCGGCAGCACCACTTGCAAAACAGGCTTAGGTATGGCAATTGCGAGTGGAAGCGTAGTTTTCGGCAATAATATTAATGGCTTTACTATTTACACATACGAAGCTATTCAGACCATGACCAAAACCGATAGAATTTTTGTTGAAAAGTGCAGCCATAAGGACGGAAACGGCAGTTATGTGCTTGACGGAAATCCCTGTCCTTACTGCAATGAGGAAATCGTTGCAACTGTAAGCTATACGGCAAACGGCGGCGAAGAAACGGATCTGTTCAGCGATATTTATGACGCTTTTGACAAGGCTAATGAGATAGGTACGGCCACTGTAACGCTGCAGAAGAACATCACGGACGATATTACAGATACGATAGCTGTTACAGGCAATGTTACGCTTGAACTTAACGGTAAAAGGCTCTCACAACCCGGTACTGATGTATGGTATTCCATAGAAGTAACGAGCGGTAAGCTGACCGTTAACGGCAGTGGCTTAATAAAACGTGTTGCTGTTCGCAACGGCAGCAATGCGGAAATCAACGGTGGTACTTTCTCTGACTTCATAATTAAAGACGGCGGTAACGCTGTAATTAAAGGCGGTCAATTCTACAGCTTACAGGTTTCAGGCGAAGGCAGAAACGTAGGACAGCTTCTTGCGGATGGCTATGCCTATTGGAGGTTTATCGATTCCGGCATCTGGTCTACTATTGCAGAGCGTGAAAAGCAGGATATAGCTAATGTAGAAGTAAAGGAAGCGCCAATAAAGAGTGCAACAATTACCGCTGAGGACGAGTCACCGATAATATACCGTAACGGTAGAAAGACTGCATCTTTCACTGCCGATGTGACATATACGGGAAATGAAACACTCTATGTTACCGGATGCTTAATTGACGGAACGGTAATAAAGGAAAAAACGGACTTATCAGGCAATCGCTATTATTTATTTAGCGGTGAAGTTGATAAAGCAGTGGCAGAAGACGGAGAAATCCAATATTACTGCATATTTACCTATGACGGATATGAATATAAGTCGAATGCGGTAACGCTTACAGTAGCTACCTGTCAGCACCCCGGCGCAAGCGTAAAATGTGACGATAACGGTAATTATGTATGCGGTATATGCAACAGAGCACTTACGGCTTCGGTAGAGCTGTCTGACGGCATGTTATCGTATTACGGCAAGTGGAATGACGCTATCAGCGCTGCCCAGGAAAGCGAAGGCTGTACATTAAAGCTGTTAAACTACAGTTGGCTTAAAGATAATGAAACATTTGACATAAGCAAGGGTAGATTTACCGTTGATTTAAATAAAAATGACAGCAGCGGACCGTTTGCATTTAATGTCAAGGGCGGAGATATAACGTTTACGGCACTGAAAAAAGCCTCAATTTCATTTACCGGTGTAACGGTATCTGGCGAGAATGCCAATGTTTTAATTGACAGTAAAGCCACATTGAATTATTTAGTTGTAAATTCCGGAAAGGTTAGTGCCGATGGTGCTAATATCGGCGCAATAACGATAAACGGCGGAGACACGGTCATCAATGATGTTAATGCCGATTATTTAAGCATGAAAGCAGACACGACCGGTGGAAGCGGATATAATGTCTCTATAGTAAGCGGTACGTTCAACATCTTCACTTGCGAAAATGAAAGCAATTATACTTTAGGCAGGGCAATTGCGAGCGGAAGCAGAGTTATAGGCTTAAATGCGATTGTCGGTTCAGGTTTCAAATATGCTGAAATTCAGAGCATGACCAAAGCCAATTATCTTAATGTTATAAAGTGCGACCATAAAGACGAAAACGACAGTTATGCGCTTGACGGAAACCTTTGTCCTTACTGCAATGAGGAAATCGCCGCAACTGTAAGCTATACTACGGCAAACGGCGGCGAGCAGACAGATCTGTTCAGCGATATTTATGACGCTTTTGACAAGGCTAACGAGGCAGGTACGGCTACTGTAACGCTGTATAAGGATATTACAAACAGCTAACTTACACAGGGCGTTACCATTACCGGCAATGTAACGCTTGCACTGAACGGTAAAAAACTGGGTGGCACTTTTGCTTTCAACGCACCTGTAGAAGTATCCGACGGCGGTATGTTTACCGTAGGCGGCGATGGCAAAATGCGGATGCCTATTAAAGCTTACGCAAACTCAAAGTTAATCATCAACGGCGGTGAATTCACATCGGTGATGGTTTACATAGACGGCGACGCAGAAATAGGCGGCGGCGTTATAGACGCTCTGACCATTATAGGTAACGCTAAAGCAAAAATCAGCGGCGGTAAATTCTACAACATCGAGATAGCAAACGGCAGTCTTGAATCTGTTCTGGCTGACGGTTATGCATATAAAAAGGACGGCGGTGCATGGCTTTCAATTGCAGAACGTGCAGAGAGCGTTTATAGCAGTGTGAATAACGACAATAAACCGGTGAATGTAGAAGAAGCGCCGATAGTAAAAGCAACGCTTAGCACAGAAATAAACAAGCTGTATCGCAACAGCAACGCAAACCCCACGCTGAAGTTCAACCTTACTCTTGCTAACGGCTCGAACCTGAACGACTCGTATGTAAGTAAGAGATACGGTATAAACTCCTATGTAAGCGGAGATATAATTTATAGCAGCTTAAGCGCACTTGTAACTGACGCTAAATTGTCGGCAGACGAAATAATTGATAAGGCGGGCGACAGCGATGTTGCTGAGATATACTACGTAGTTACTACCGGTGACGGCTATGAAATAAAGTCGAACACTGTAAGCATAGACCTTGTTGACTGTGATCATTCTCAGGTGGTCGATCCTACACCGGACAAGGAAACCGCAGGTAATATTACTACGCCGACATATTGCGAGATATGCGAGAGCAAGTTCAATGCAAAGATAACAAAGGGCGACGATGTCAGATATTATAACGATCTTGACGAGGCTGCGAAAGACGCTCAGAAGAGCGAAAACGAGGGCTGTACCTTATATCCGCTTTATAACAAGAACGGATACGGCGGTCAGTTAGTCATAACCGAAGGTAACTTCACGCTCAAGTACGCAGTTCGTACAGCGTTCTCACGTCCGATCATCATAAACGGCAAGGCAAAGCTGACGGTTACGGGACGTTGTGCGGTGACAGCGTTTGAGAATCAAGACGCATTCATAGTGCGGGGCGGTGATGTCACATTTGACGGGCTTGCAACAGGCAGCAATGTGACCATAAACGGCGGAAATGTTACAATGGCCGCAAACAATATAAATTGCCTTACTATACACGGCGGTAATGTATCCATTTCGTCAGGTGGGTTTGCCGAAATCGTAACTACGGTCAGTGATAAGGTGATAGCCGATTATATCGATCACGGCTTCTGGGTACAGGACAGAGGAACAAAAGAGTGGATAGATATATACAGTCTTAATAAGGCAACGGCATCATCGACAAGCGGTCTTACGGTACGGGTGTGTCCGATGCAGATAATTCAGCCGAGGAATAATGTATATTACACCAACGGCTATTATCCCGGCGACATACCGTCACTTCAAATAAGTGCAGTGCCGTGGTATTCAGGCGAGGTCAACGCAGATGTTGCTTATCAGTGGATCGGCATTGATGAAAACGGCAACGAAACAGAGATAGAGGGCGCTACAGACAGAAAGCTGTCGCTCGAAAATCTCACAACGGGCAGGTACTACTGCCGTCTTACCTACAGCAATGCTACAACGGCTGGAGTTTCGATGAAGTCGGACATTGTAACGGCTACGATAACCGAATGTGAGCATTCCGGAGGAGAGGCTACCTGCACCGAAAAGGCAAAGTGTGAAATATGCGGTGCGGAGTATGGCGAACCTCTCGGTCACAAGTACATTGAAACGGTTGTTGCTCCGACTTATACAAGCGAAGGCTATACTGTATTTGAATGCACAAGATGTAAGCATAAGTATAACGGAAACTTTGTTCCCGTAAAGCCTATTCCCGACGTGGAAGAAATAGCGGTTGAAAAGACGACATACAATGAAGTCGATATAAGCTGGAAGAATATAAGCGGTGTTGACGGATATTATGTCGAATGCTATGTCGGCAATCAGTGGAAGCAGATCGGCTTCAGCACGGACGGCGACAGAGTAGCGGCAAAGCTGAGCGGTCTTTCTGCAGGCCTTAAATATAAGGTAAGGATAGCGGCTTATGCAGGAAGCTTCACCGGCAAGTTCAGATGTTTCTATGTTGATACCATTCCTTCTCCCGTATGGAATATAAATACGGTGAAGGCTACCGATGAAACGGTAAGAATAAGCTGGAACAGAAACACCAGAGCGGACGGCTACAAGGTAGAGTGGTACATTGATAATCAGTGGTCTGCAAAGACTGTTACCGGCAACAATAATATAGCGGCGGTTATAGACGGACTTTGTGCAGGAACACGATATAAAGTAAGGGTAAGCGCATATAAGGGCGACCTTTACAGCCCGTATACATACGGCTATATCGATACGCTCCCGTCAAAAGTTACGGGTATTACGCAGACAGTAACATCTTCTTCGTTTACGCTTACATGGGATAAGAATGAAAGTGCGGACGGCTATACCGTTCAGTACTATGCAGACGGTAAGTGGAATGAAAAGACGCTGACCGGCAATAACAAAACTACCGTTACAATAGGCTCTCTTAAGGGCTACAAAACCTACAAGGTCAGAATAAAGGCTTATAAGGGTGAGCTTCAGAGTACATTCGACGATATTTATATCACTACCGCTCCGACAAAGGTCAGCGGTCTTAAGGTAAAGAGTGCGGTTGACTCAAAGGCGGTTGTTATATGGAATGCGGATGCAAACGCTGACGGATATAATGTAGGATACTATATCGGCGGTAAGTGGCTCGAAAAGACCATAACCGATAATAAGACAGCAATGGCTGTGCTTGGCGGACTTACACCTTACAGCACATATAAAGTAAGGGTAAGAGCGTATAAGGGCAATCTGTACGGTGATTACAGCTATACTACGGTTACTGCAGTGCTTTCACCGGTAACCGATATCAAGGTTGTATCGGCAAAAAGCAACTCGATAACCGTTAAGTGGGGTAAAAACGCCAGTGCAGACGGATATAAGGTTGAAATTTACAAAGGCGGCAAGTGGGTCAAAAAGACGTTAAAGGGCAGTGCGAATGCTACTGTCACTATTGGCGGACTCAGGGCCGGAAGCGTGTATAAGGTAAGGATTGCGTCTTATAAGGGTGCAAATACAAGCGCTTATACTTATGCAAATGTGAATACAGCCAAATAAGCTGACAGTAAAAAAAAGAGAACACCGGGCGACCGGTGTTCTTTTTTGTGTATCAGATGCGTTTTTACTATAAGAACAAACTGAGCCGTAAGCAAGAGTGCTTACGGCTTGGTTTGTTTATTGCTTTTTATGATACGCCGTTTTGCTGTCCTGCGGTAAGCAGAATTTTGAAAAAGGCGAATTTGGTGCGGCTCACAGCCGCCGCTTACTTGAAGTATCTGTTCAGCAGACCCTCGAAAGCCTTGCCGTGACGGGCTTCATCCTTAGCCATCTCGTGAACTGTGTCGTGGATAGCGTCAAGATTTAACTGCTTTGCTCTCTTTGCGAGGTCAAGCTTGCCCTGTGTAGCGCCGTGCTCTGCGGCAACTCTCTTTTCAAGGTTTTCCTTAGTCGATGCGCTTACAACATCGCCTAAAAGCTCTGCGAACTTTGCTGCGTGTTCAGCCTCTTCCCAAGCTGCCTTTTCGTAGTAAAGGCCTACCTCGGGGTAACCTTCTCTGTGAGCGGCTCTTGCCATAGCGAGATACATACCTACCTCTGTGCATTCGCCCTCGAAGTTTGCCTTTAAGCCTGCGATGATCTCCTCATCCTCAACAGCCTTTGCAACGCCTACCTTATGCTCGTCAGCAAATACCAGCTTATCGTTTTCCTTGAGTTCTGTGAACTTGCTGCCGGGAACCTTGCACTGGGGGCAGAACTCGGGAGGTGTATCTCCCTCATGAACGTAACCGCATACCGGACATACCCACTTTTTCATAGTAAATTACCTATCCTTTCATAGTGATAAAATCTTTATTTTCTTATTGTTGTTAGCGAAATCAGTAACGTTTACTGATTTGTTGATTTTATTATAACCGATACTTCGGCGTTTGTCAAGAGGTTTTTGAAAATTTTTTTGTAAAAAATAGGTTAGTTGAGGCTTACTTGTGGGCGAGGTTTTGGAAGGGTTGGCGAGGGGCGAGTTGTGATTGTGAGAAGGCTGTGGGGATGTCAGTAATCGGTGTAACGATCCCTCAGTCTTGCGACAGATAGGGTTGAGCGGATATTAACGTTGATTAAATCGCAGAATGTTGCAATTTATAATAAGAAAAAGTCTTGTCGCAATCCAGCTCCCTTTGGCAAGGGAGCCAAGAATGTTTGCGATTTGCTACATTTTGCGAAACCGGCAAAGTGTTTATAAGCCAAGTTTGGCGTTTGCAGTTTATATGCGGTTGTGATGAATTGTAGGAATATTCGTAGGGGAGTGGGCTTGCCCCTCCCGAAACATCATTGCAATTATCAAAAATCAAGTTAATATATAAAAATGAAAATTTGATTGCAATCCGCTATTGATGATTGATAGATTAAAAACGCTGAGAAAATCAATAACTACGGTGCAACGGGAGGGGCAAGCCCCTCGCCCTACGAAAAGTGAGAGGAATAATGCGGTTTTGGAAGTTTAGGGCGGCGAGGGGGATTACCGTTTTCAGCCGATTAAATACCGTTTGTGCCTTTTCGTTGCAATTGCCGAGAAAAACGATTATAATTAATATGTGAGAATATGGTTATAATTACGGCTAAGAGAAAAGGAGAGCTTATGAGAAAAACAAGCGAAAAGATATTACGGACACTGCTTGCGGTATCGGTACTTGCAACGGCTGTGCTAACGAGCGGTTGTCTTGACGATGAGGAGGAGATTTCCGACAGCACGGCAAGCGACAACAGGCAGACGAGTGACGGCGGCAATGCGGAAAGCAGTGAAGGCAGTGATAATAAATATGACGGAAGTGTTACGGGCAGTCGTGCGTCAAAGCTGACGTTCAGCGGTTCGGACGGGATAAGCATTGCAAGAAAACAGCGTGAAGCCGAAAAGCCTATGGGCGAGGACGGCACACAGACGGTATTCGTTTATATGTGCGGAAGCGACCTTGAAAGCGAGAACGGGCTTGCAAGCGGCGACATTGAGGAAATGATCGCAGGGTCACAAAGCGAGAACGTGAAATTCGTCATTCAGACGGGCGGTGCGGGAGCGTGGGCGGATACATACGGCATCTCTGCCGAAAAGACACAGCGTTATGTTGTAACCGGCGGAGAAATAAGCCTTATCGAAGAAAAAGAATCTGTCAATATGGGCAAGGAGGATGTGCTTGTTGATTTTTTAAGCTGGGGTATAGAAAACTATGCGGCGGCTAAAATGGGGCTTATCTTCTGGAATCACGGCGGAGGAAGTATAAGCGGCGTGTGCTTCGATGAACTTAACGAGAACGATTCGCTGTCGCTTGAGGAGATAGACACTGCGCTTACATCTGTATATGGCAAGATGACGGATAAGTTTGCGTTCATCGGCTTTGACGCTTGCCTTATGGCAACGGTCGAAACGGCGAATATGCTTGTTCCGCACGCAGACTATATGTTTGCATCGGAAGAAACTGAACCCGGCTACGGCTGGGATTATACCGAGATAGCAGGCTTTATGGAAAGTAATCCGACAGCGGATACAGCCGAACTCGGAAAGACGGTCGCTGACAGCTTTATGGCATCGTGCGAGGCTATCGGCGCAGGCGGCGAGGCTACGCTTTCGATAACGGATCTCAGCCGAATAGACGAACTTGTAAAGGCGGTGAATGATGCCGCCGAGGAAATGAACGATATTTCTTCCGACCCTGCACTGCTTGCAAATGCGGTAAGAAGCATCTATACCGTAAGAGCATACGGCAGTAACAACGATACAGAGGGATATACCAACATGGTGGATCTCGGCTCTATGATAGCGGCTACGGTATCGGGCGACAAGGCGGACAAGGTCATGTCGGCGCTTGAAAAGGCGGTAGTGTATAACATCTACGGCGAGGACAAGGACGGCTCAACGGGGCTTTCGACCTACTATCCGTTCGGCGTTTCAGGCTCTACCGAGCTTGCCACATTCGGCAAGGTGTGCGTAAGTCCGTACTATATGACGTTTGTTGACAGAATCGCATACGGCGCACAAAACGGCAGTACGGACGGGTACAGCGGTGAAAAAACATGGCTTGCGGACGGTGCGGTGTACTGGAGCGACGGGGATTATTCCGACTATGAGAGCAACTGGGAACATTACAACAACAAGACCGACAACATGGGCTTCTGCGGTGATAAGAGCAGTGTGCAGATAGATGTCGGCCCTGTGCTTGATGATGAAGGAACGTTCTACTTCAATGTTACGGACGATACTATAAACAACCTTGCGAGCGTAAACTGTTCGGTTTACCGTGTTGACGAGGAAACGGGTGAGCTTATCGAATTCGGCGTTGACCAGAGTACAAAGGTCGATTTCTCGTCGGGACTGGTCGAGGATAATTTCAGCGGTCAGTGGTATATGATTGAGAATAATCTTATCCCTATGTTCATAGTGGAGAAGAACGGAAACAGCTCGGTTTACACATCACCTATAAAACTCAACGGCAAGGAAACAAATCTGCGTATAGCTATGACGCAGGACGGCAATGCGTATGACATAACGGCGCTTGGAACATGGGACGGTGTAAACGAAAACGGCGAGTCGGCAAGGAGTGTTGTTCCGCTTAAAGAGGGAGATGTCATAGTGCCGATATTCAATACTTACGACAGCGAGGGTAACTTTGCAGGCAAGGCGGAGGGCGATGAATGCACCTACAGCGGCGACAATATGATAGAGTTTGTCAATCTGCCTGCAGGCGACTACAGATACAGTTTTGTTATAAACGATATTTACGGAAACGTGTGCTATACCGGCTTCACGGTATTTACGACAGACGATGACGGGAATGTGTTCTTTACGCCGGAAGAGTAGTAAAAACAGCAAGCTGTATCGATCACGCATTTTTCTTTTACAAAAAAACTAAGAGGAGAACCCCTATGCCAAACCGGATCATCACAGATATTTCAGATTATATCTTTGTGTCAGGAGAACCTCAAAAGGTCGATGCGATTTTTCTGCCGGGCGGCTCACACCCTGAACAGCCCGAATATGCCGCAGAATTATACCGACAAGGTTTGACTGATTGGATAGTCCCGTCAGGAGGAGTAAGCGTTAAAGAGGAAAAATGGCACGGCGTCCGCTCAAAAGCGGAAATTTATAGTGGCGATTACCGGTCAGACTGCGAGTTTTTTACAGATGTACTCGTAAAAAACGGCGTTCCGCAGACTGCGATCATTGAAGAAAGCAAGTCGGGGCATACCCGTGATAACGCATTTCTCTCTCGTAAAGCCGTTGATGAAAAGGGCATAATGATAAAAAGCGGTATAATTGTTTGTAAAGCCTTTCATGCTCGCCGATGCTTAATGCTGTATCAAATGGCTTTCCCAAATGTTGATATGACGGTCTGCCCCGTACATTGCTATAACATCACCAAAGAAAACTGGTATACGACCGAAAAAGGAACCGATCGAGTGCTCGGTGAGCTTGCACGGTGCGGAAATCAGTTTGTCGGCGATCTCAAGACTTATCTTGATTTGATATGAAAATACTGTGCTGCCTTCAGTAAAAACAGCAAGCCGTATCAAGTTTCGGCTTTCTCGTTTGTGATAAAATGAATACAGTCGAAAAGATGGAAGAAAGCTGTACGGGAGAAAAACAGATGAACGGGATAAACGAATGGTATATGAATATTCAGAATATTGTTGACGACATAGACAGGTGTATAAAAAGCGGCGAGGACGAAAGGCTGACACTCGGCAGGCTGTCGCAGACGCTTGGCTACTCGGAATACTATGTTTCAAGGAAATTCAGCAAAATATCGGGAATGAAGCTTAGGGATTATATGAGATACCGCAGGCTTGCTTTTGCGCTGAGGGAGCTGAGAGATACCGACAAGGGCATACTTGATATTGCGCTTGACTATGGCTTTACATCTCACGAGGCGTTCACAAGGGCATTCAAAGCGGCATACGGAATTACTCCGAGCGCTTACCGCTTACACCCTGTACCTGTAATTCTCCGCACAGCTATAAGACCTTTCGACTGCTATCTTTTAGGTATAGGAGGAACAGGTATGGCACAGACAAACAGTGATATTAAGGCGTATTTCGTAACTATCCCGGCTCATAAATTCCTGCATATCAGAAACTACGAGAGTATAGGGTATTACGACTTCTGGGAAAAGCAGAGTCACATTCCCGGACAGGATTGTGCAACTATATGCGGACTGCTTGACAGTATCAAGGGCAAGCTCGACGATATGGGCGGCGATGAGGCGAACAGCGGAAGCGGTCAGGTGATGGCGTACATAAACGAGCCTGAGGGAAGAATATGCAGCTGGGGCATTCCGCTGGCTGAGGCTTACGGTGTAAGGCTTCCTGCCGACTACAGCGGAGAGATACCAAGGCAGATGCAGATTATGGATGTGCCTGAGGGCGAGTATATCGTGTTTGAGCACGGACCGTTCGACTTTCAGACCGAAAACAGTGCGGTTGAAGCAAAGATAGAACGGGCTATGAAGGACTTTGACTATGAAAAGTCGGGCTATGAGCTTGACAAAACGCAGGGCAGAGTGTTCTACTTCTATCACGACTGCAAGAGATACTGGAAGTATATAAGGCCTGTGAGGAAAACCGGATAAACGGAAAACCGCCTTTTAATCGGGGCGGTTCTTCGGATTATGCAGGGCGATGCACTTGACACCGGCTTGATTTTATGTTATATTATAGATACAAAAAGAGGGAAACGACAGACGGTCGCTCCCAATAGAAGTTAAAGTTATAACCGCTTTAGTTGGTAGCTAGGGGCGGTTATTTCTTTTTATTTGTAAAATTTATAACAAAAGAAATGATACTGAATATCATAACGGTAAATCCCGTTAGGAAAATACCAATCTGAATTA
>ULQT01025444.1_pt1 | contig 20370 bp, 16 predicted proteins | sample 1954791 | NCBI WGS metagenome assembly ULQT01 (sample SAMEA4835663, study PRJEB28245) | human gut metagenome | biome: gut microbiome; material: fecal sample | place: Denmark | collected 2008 | reverse complement strand
TAATGCGGCGCGCCTGCCGGTTGAACACAAGGCGGATATGCCCCAGGCTTACGCCGCCAAAGCCCGCCTTCACCACGCAGGTGCCGTTTTGCACTGCGGCATAGTCACCCGGGATATGCCCGCCAATGCACACGTCCACGCCCGGCATGCTGCCCAGCAAGGTGTGCATTTCGCCGCTGATGGCGCCGTTTTCCTCCACATAGAAGGGCATGTGCGTCAGGGCCACCACAACCTCTGCGCCCTCGGCGCGCATCTGCGGCACCCAGCGGTGGGCCGCCTGGGCCGCAGGCGCCATTTCAAACGCCTCAAAGGCGCTTTTTTCCACCATATAGGGCGTATATTCTGTGGTGAGGCCCAAAACGCCTATCTTTACGCCCTGGCGCTCCAAAATGGTGTACGGGGCCGTGCCGGCTATGGGCGCACCATCTTTTTTGTGCACGTTGGCGCACAGAACAGGAAATTCGCAGCCCGCAATGCAGTCTTCCAAAAATTGGGGGCCGCGGTCGAACTCATGGTTGCCCAGCACCATGGCGTCCGTCCTTAAAAGGTTCATGGCGCCCACAATGGGCTGGCCGCCCCACAGGTTGGCCGAAAACTCATCCCCGGCGCTGAGCAAAAGCGTGCCGCCCGGGTTTTGGGCGCGAAGGCGTTCCACCTCGGCGGCAAAGGCGGCAATGCCGGGGCTATCCGGCGTTTTGCGCAGCCTGCCGGAAAAATCTGCATGGCAGAGGATGTCCAGCACAATCTCCATAGCCCGCTCACCCCTTCAGGCCGCCGCGCGACACGCCGGTGACGATGCTTTTGCGGCAGAAGATGAACAGAATAATCATGGGCACCACCACAATGGTGGCGGCGGCCATCAGCCGCTCGTACCGGATGCCGCTGGACGTCATGAAGGCATACAGGCCAAACGGAAGCGTGCGCACCTCGGTGCTGTTGGTAACCAGCACCGACCACAAAAATGAGTTCCAGCAGGTGATGGCGTTCAGCAGGCCGATGGTGACCAGCGCCGGTTTGGCAATGGGCACCATGATGCGCCACAGGTAGGTCCAGTTGCCTGCGCCGTCCACCCGCGCAGAGTAATACAGGCTGTCTGGCACAGATAAAAAGAAGTTGCGCAGGATGTATGTGTAAAAAATGCTTGTGGTAAACGGAATAATCAGCGCGGCCAGTGTGTCAATGAGCCCCATCTTTACAATGGTGGAGTAGTTGGTGATGATAAGCATCTCGAACGGCACCATCATCATGGAAAGCGTAAGCGAAAACAACAGGTCCCGCCCGGGGAACTTGAGCCGCGAAAAGGCGAATGCCGCCAGAATGGTGGTGAACATGGTGGTGGCCACACAGGCCACCGTCACAATAACCGAGTTGACAAAATAAATTCCGAACGGCGCCTTGGAAAACGCAAAGGTATAGTTTTCAAACACGGGCTCGGCAGGCCAGAACGTGGGCGGCATGGTGTTCACCTCTGCGGCCGTTTTCACCGAGGAAAGCAGCATCCAGAAGAAGGGAAACACCATAATCAGCGCACCAAGGGCAAGCAGTGTGTATAAAATAATCCGTTTCAGCACCTTCATCAGCTTCACCTCAGTAATTCTTCCATTTGCGCTGCACAAACAGCTGCAGCACCGTCAGCACAAGCACAATGGCAAACAGCACAACGGCGCTTGCCGCCGCGGGGCCCAGCTCCCACTTTGTATAAAACATATCGTACAGGTAGTACACCACCGTATACAGCGAATATGCCGAGCCGGGGTTGCCATTGAACAGAGGGAACAGCTCGGTAAACACCTTGGAGGCCGTGATGGTGTTCACAATCAGCGTCAGGCCAATGGTGGGTGCCAGCAGCGGCACCGTAATGCGCAAAAAGATGCGCGCCTGCTTTGCGCCGTCCACCCGCGCGGCCGTGTAATACTGCCGGTCGATGTTCTGATAACCGGACAAAAGCAGAATGGTGGTGAACGGCAGCATATTCCAAATGCCGTAAAGAATCAGTGCGGCCAGGTTGTACTTCGGGTCGTTGAGCCAGTTGATGGCCTCCACCCCGAAGAACGACAAAAAGTAATTGATGAGGCCGTAGTCATAGTTGAACATCCACTTCCACACCAGGCCCACCGCCGTAATGGAGGTGACCATGGGCAGAAAATAACATGTTTGGAACAGGCCCTTCAGGCGGATATTGGCGTTCAGCATAGAGGCGATGCCCAGCGAGATGGCCGTGGACACCGGCACCACAAACACAACGTACAGCGCCGTGTTGCGCAGGCCGTTCAAAAAATTGGGGTCAGCCAGTATTTTGCGGTAATTCTCTACCCCAAAGCCGTCAAACGCGCCTGTCATCATGTTGTAGTCATTCTGAAACGAAATCAGAAACACATTGATAAACGGATATACCACAAACACGGCCAGCCCAATTAAGAAGGGCAGCAGGTAAGCGGCCGGTTCCCACAGGCTTTTCAGCCCGGGCGCGCCCTGCGCGCCGTCTTTCTTTCTTTTCATGCAAACCGCTCCCCCGTTTGTGCGTCAAACAGGAACACGCCTTTCTGCCCCAGGGTGATGGAAAGGCAGTCGCCCTCCCGAATGACTTCGTTGCCGGGCACAAAGCCTCGCATCTGCTGGGCCTGGCCCACCTGCAAAAGCACAAGCTCGTCTTTGCCAATGGAATAGCGTTCTTTTACTTCCGCTTTCAGGCTGGCGCCGCCCTGCCCCGCCAGGCAGATGCTTTCGGCGCGCACAGCCAGCACAACGGCCGTGCCGTCCTCCGGGGCCTGTTTCAACGGCAAAGAAAGCGAAATATCACTGCCATCCAGCAAAATTTTGCCGCCGCGCATGGTGGCGCTGAGCTTGTTGATGGGCGGCGCGCCCAGAAAATCGGCCGCAAACAGGTTGACGGGCTCGTCGTACAGCTCGCGCGCGGTGGCGCGCTGCTGCAGCACGCCCTCGCGCAGCAGCACCACTTGGTCGGCAATGCTGCTGGCCTCTTCCTGGTCGTGTGTGACAAAGATGGTGGTGATGCCCGCCTCGCGCTGGATGCGCCGGATTTCTTCGCGCATCTCTACCCGAAGCTTTGCGTCCAGGTTGCTCAGCGGCTCGTCCAGCAAAAGCACCTGCGGCTCTTTTGCCAGCGCGCGGGCAATGGCCACGCGCTGCTGCTGGCCGCCGGAAAGCTGCGCCGGCTTGCGGTTCAAGTAAGGGGTGATATGCACCATATCCGCCAGCTGCCTGGCGCGCTCCAGGCGTTCTTTTTTCGGAATATGGCGAATCTCCATCGGAAAACAGATGTTCTGCAGCGCCGTCATGTGCGGGTACAGCGCATAATTCTGAAACACAAGGCCCACCCCGCGCTTTTCCGGCGGCAGGGGCGTGACGTCTTTTTCGTCAAACAAAACGCGGCCCGCAGACACCGGCAGAATGCCGGATATCATATTCAGCACGGTGGATTTTCCGCAGCCGGACGGCCCCAGCAGCGCGGTGAGCTTGCCGCTCTCCAGCGTGACACACAGGTCGTTGACGGCTACGGTGTCACCGAACCGCTTTGTGAGATGCTCTAACGTGATTTGCATTGGCTTCACCTCAAAATCTCTTCGATGGGCCTGCCATCGATCTGTTCCATCTGCAGCCCCAGCATGCGTGCCATGGTGGGCGCCTCGTCCACCATGGAGCGGTGGCCCGGCACCACGCCCGGCTTCACTGCGGGGCCCCAGGCGAAGAAGGTGGTCACCTGCTCGCGGCGCGGGGTGCCGCCGTGCGTGGCCGCGCCTATTTTGTGGTCGCCCGGCATGCGCGAGCCCCAGCAAAGCTCGCCGGCAGCGTCCTCCCCGAACGAGATGGGCAGCGCGCTTTCAATGACGAAATCGAAGGGCCCGTACGCGCCAAATGCCTCTTTGGCCTGCTTCGCGTCCATCACGGTGCTCAGCTGAATCTCCTTGTCCTCTTTCAGGCTCTCCAGCAGCGCGCGCACCTTCTGCATCAGGGCGGCATCCTGCGGGTCCCGCACTTCAATCAGCCCGGCAAGGCCCGTGGAATGGCAGAACGCGTCAAAGTGGGTGATATTGCCCTGGCTGTCTGCCTGCAGCAGGCCGTGTTTTTTGAACAGCACGTTCATCAGCAGCACATCGCGGATGTCCGTCTGCCCATGGTCGCCCAGCACCACAACGTTGGTCTGTTCCAGCGTTCCCTTGCGCCGCAGGCACTCCAGAAGGGCGCCCAGCTCTTCGTCATGCCTGCGCAGCTGCACCTTGGTGTTCTGGTGGAACACGCCGTAGGTGTGGCGCACAGAGTCCAAATCGCACATTTTCACCAGCATGATGTCCGGCTGCTCAAAATCTTCCAGAATATCCAGCGCAAGCGCCATGGTGTAAAGGTCCAGGCTGCGGTCTGGCCCTTTCAAAAAGCGCCCGTGCTTATAGAAATAGCGCTGCATCAAATTTTCGGTGGCCGTGCCGGCAAGGTATTGTTCCGGCTCATAGCCGTCGTAGTGGTACGGCACAATCATCGGCATGTTCATGTCGTAATCTGCCCCGCCGGAGACAGGCCAGCTCAGCGAGCACACCGTCATGCCGTGCGCATGGGCCACGTCCAGCAGGGTGGGCGCCTTTACGTCCTGTTTCATGCAGTGCCAGGGCGCATTGCTTTGCCCGCCGCGCCGCAGCACCTCGTTGTGCAGAATGCCGTGGCGGCCGGCATAGACGCCGGTGAGGATGGATGTATGGCAGGTGTAGGTAAGCGCCGGGAACACCGGGTCTATCTGTTCCACCAGCGCCCCCTCCCGCAGCAGTTTGCCGAAATGGGGCAGCGTTTTCATGTAGGCGACATCGGACGCACACAGCGCATCGATGCAGAACACCAGAAGCTTAGGCATGTTGGGCCTCCTTCTCCGTCAGCGTGTGGTCTTTTAAAATGTAAGTTCGGTACAGTTCCGGCAAAAGCTGCCTGCCATGGTTGGGCAGCAGCCGCTCCGGGTTATAGGAATGGCACGGAATCAGCACGTGCGGGTCTACCTCGTCCACAAAATACTTCACCTGGCAGGGGTAGCCGTGGCCGAAGTAATTTTCGCAGAAGAAAGTTACATATTCAAACCCGGCGCGCTGCACAATGCGGCGCAGGTTGGCATATGCCGGGTCAAACTCGCCAATGGGCGTGCCGTCTGCATGCAGGTAGGCGGCGCCCTGGCTGGGAAGGCTGAGCAGCTCTAGAATATGCGGGTAGCTGTTTTGCAGCATATAGCCGGCCGGGTTGGCCCAAATATCCGCGCGCTGCACAAATTTGGCATGGGCGGCAAGCTCTTTCAGCCAGGCGGGCCACTGCTCGCGCGGCCCGCTGTAGGGCAGCGTGTCGGGCAAATAGACAAACGGCTCTATCTGGAAGAACTTCCACACAATATAGGCAGCGTCCGGCTCGAACACACACGCGCGCCTGGTGGCGGCAGCCCATGCCAGAAACTTTTCGGCGTCTTCCATCTCGCGCTGGTAATAGTTGAACACGCACAGGCCGCTGCGCCCCTTGATGTGCTCAAACAGACCTTCGTAATATTCCCGCTCGCTCAGCATGCCCGGCGGCACATCCGGCGATGGGCGCACAGCGGACGCCTCCATGGTGGGATACATCAGTTTCATCACGCTGTCCATAAACGAGGTACAGTCGCACAGCAGCACGTCCACTTCCTGCTGTTTTAAAAATTCCATCTGGCGCAGCGTCTTTTCCGCCTCGGTGCCGTGCAGGCACAAATCGCCCGTCCAGTGGACAGTGCCGTCCGGCGTGCGGATAAAAAAGGCAAAGTCGTAATAGCTTTTCGCCTTGCACAGAATGGGCAGCACTTCAATGGCGCCCACATGCACGGGCTGGCCCGGCACAATGTCGCAGTAGGTGCGCTGCAGCGTCTCAACACCCTGCCCGGTGGCCTCCAGCGCGCGCTCGATGCATTGGGCGTTGTGGTGCAGGTACACCGGCACCTGCGGCGCAATCATGCCCATAAACGCCATGTGGTCCAAATGAAGGTGCGTGATGAAGACGGCGGTGTTCAATTGGCTTTCTTCCGCGCTTTCCAAAGGGTCATCCCCCAGGTCTTGCCTGCGGTAGATGCCCTCGATGCGCGGAAGGATGCCCAGCCGCAGCTTATCGCGCACCCAGTTTTTATCCCTGGGCCGGACGGTGCCGTCAAACACGTCGGTGGCCGGGTCGTACGCCAGGCCGCATTCAAAAATCACGCGGTCATTTCCGTAGGTGATGGCCATGTTGACGCCGCCAATGGTGTGAAGGCCTGAATACATCACAAATTCTGTCTGCCTGTTTCCCATTTCTTTTCCTCCCGTCCGGCCCAGGCGGCCGTTTATTGCCAAAGTGCCTGCCTGTCAGGCCGCTGCAAGGGCGTTGTTGCTGGCCGTGATAAAGGCGTCGTAGGCCGTGTCCACATCCGAAAGGCCCAGCGAAACGTTCTGCACCATCTTGTCAATCTCGGTGCGCACGTCTGCCGCGCCGGGAATGCTGGGCAGCATGCCGGTATAATCAATTTCTTCCGTCAGCGCTTTGATGGCGGCATCCGTCTGCACAAATTCCTGGAAGCGCTCGTTCTCGCGCGCCTCGGCAAACACCGGCACTGCGCCGAACACAATGGCCCAATCCACCACCACTTCTTCCGAAGAGAAGTGTTTCATAAACAGGTAGGCGCCGCGGGCGTGGGCTTCATCCTTGCTCAGGCACACATAGTTGCTGGCCCACTGGGAGATGTATTTCACAGGCCCTTCCTGCGGGATGGGCACGCAGCCCAGCTCGAAGGCGTCGCCAATGGCCGCCTGCACATAGCTGATGCCTGCGCTGGAACCAATGTAGGACGCCACAGCCTGGCTGCCGAAGGGGTTGGAGAAGTACTGGTCTTCCCCCACCAGGCGGAAATAACCCGCCTGCACGCCGTCGGCAAACCACTGCAGCTTTTCTTTGCCAATGGTCTCGTCAATGTCCATCGTCTTGGCCTCTGCGTCAATATAGCCGCTGCCCGCCTGGCGGATGAGGCACTGATAAGTGTCGGTGACAGAGTCTGTGCCAAAGCCGGGAATGCCCTCGTTTTCATAAATTACTTTGCTGGCCTCTTCCACGTCTGTCCATGTCTGGGGCGCTTCCAGGCCGTATTTGTCGAACATCGTCTTGTTGTAGAACAGCACTTCCCCTGTGGCGGTGATGGGGAACAGGTAGATGGAATCTTCCCCCCACTGTGTAATTTCCTCATACATGCCTGCAGACATGCTCTCTTTGAAATTGGGCACGCCAATCTCCGGGTCATTGATATAGGGGGCAAGGTCTACCAGAAGGTTTTCTTCCATATAGTTGATGGCGTCCGAGGGGAACATGGTCACCATATCCGGGCCCGTGCCGTTGCGCACAGCCTGCATCAGCTTGGCGTCAAACTCGCTGTACGGCTGCTGCTCGGCCACCACCTCATATTCGTCCTGCGAGGCGTTGAAGGAATCTACCACTTTCAGCAGCGCTTCTTCGTGCGCGTCTGTATAGGTGTGCCACAGCACAATCTGCGTTTTTTCGCCGCTGGCCTGGCTTTGTGCACTGCCGGCAGCACTGGACGTCTGTTGCCCGCCGCAACCGGCAAGCAGCATCATCAGCATGGCAGCCGAAAGCAAAAGCGAAAGAATGCGTTTTCTACTCATTTTTCCTACCTCCTGAATTCAAATGGCCTCTTATTTTCGGGCGCGGTGTGCGCCCTATCTTAAAGACTCGCAAGATAAGCACACAGTTCCTGCAAGGTCCTTAATTCCACATCGCAGTGCGGGCGGCGGATATGCGGGTATGGGTTCAGCCACACGGTTTTTCCGCCCAGCGCCGCAACCGGCATCAGGTCGTTAAACGCGTTGTCCCCAATGGAGACCACGGCCTGCGGCCGCGCGGCGGCCTCGGGCACGGCCCGGTGAAGGTTGCGAATCATATCTGCGGGTTTGTTTGCGCTGCAGCACAGCACCGGAAACGTGTGGGCCATGCCCAACTGCTTCAAAAATTCCTCCACGGTGTTCTGGTAGGAATTGCTGAGCAGCACCACACGCCGCCGCATGGCCAGCCGCCGAATCTCTTCCGCCAGCGCCGGGCAGCCCTCAATGCCGTCCTGCTCCATCTTTTGGCGCGTGCGCCGGAATACGGCTTCGTTTCGCGCGCCCTCCAACAGGCCCAGCGCTTTGCCAATTAAAATCACCACGGCCCAGGCGTCCCCTAGGTAAAGAATATCCTGCCGCAGCAGCGCCTCTTGATAGGCCAGCGGTGGGCACAGGCACTGTTCCAGCGCGCAGAAAAACGCTTCCGGCGTTTGGCAGGCAAGCCTTTTGGGGCTGTAAAAGCAGTTCATCTGCAGCCGCCTGCCGGCATACACCTGTTCTGCAAATTCCACCAGCTGCGTGTGCCAGCCTTCGTAACGGGTGCCCTCTACCAGAAAATGCAGGTAGTCGCGGTGGAACACCGTGTTTTGGTAAACGGTTCCATCCAAATCGAACACCACGGTTTCGATGTCGTTTTTCATGTTCACCTCCTACAGAAGGGCTTATGGCTTTTTTGCGCCCGGGCCGCACGCCCCTCTCTGAATTCATCATAACATGTTCCCCTTCGGAAAAAATTCATGATTGCAGAAAAATATTTCCCGGCCGCGCCGCCGCCTCTTAAAAGCAGAAAAAAGCTCTGCGGAGAGGGCCTCTCCACAGAGCTTTTTCTTTTTCTTCAAGAGCATGTTTCAAAATAGCTGCCCAGCAGCTCTTCAAACGCCAGAATCACCTTGCCAAAAAAGGAATTGGGCACTTCGCCAATCAGCGCCTGTTTGGACGCATTGATGATAAAAACAATGTCTGAAAGGCTGGCCAGCGTGGAATCTTCCCTTCTGGTGAAAGAAACCACCTGAAACCCGTGCTCTTTGGCCTGCTGCACGTCGTGCAGCACCATATCCGTCTCCCCGCTTTGCGAAATGGCAATGATGAACGAGGGCTCGATATTGGTAACCATTCTTCCGTCGGCGCTGCGGCGGAACAGCATGTAATCGTAAAAATGCACCCGGTTGAACACCATAAAGCCGCACACACCAAGGCGCTGGACGATATAATCGGCCACAAAGTCGGCAAAGCCAGCCCCCACCACAAAGAGCTTTTGGTCGTGATGCGCGCCCAGCAGCCCGCAGAACCTGGCCACGGCCGCCTCGTTGTAATTATCCACCAGCCCCTGCAGCGCCGTCTGCAGCGCCTGGGGCGCGCCCTCGCTTACGCGCTGCGACAAACTGTAAAAAAGCTCGCTGTAGCCGCCAAACCCCAAGCGCTTGCAAAGCTTCATGATAAAGGAAGTGGACACAAAGTTTTCGTCGGCAATTTGCTGGATGCCAACCCTGCGCGCGCCGTTTTCAATGTGCTTGACAATGCTTACAATAACCCTGTGCTCTTCTTCCGTCAGCTGGTTTGTAAAAAGATAATATTTGTTGCTCATCTGCCCCCATGCCTACCGAATCCAATCATTTGCAAAACCAATAATTTTTCTCTAATTTTATTATATCTTCCGGCATGCCAAAAAGCAAACGGCAGCGCGTGCATTACAAAAAATTTACTCTGTGCACAGCAAACAAACACAAACGGCATGCAAAGCCAAACAGGCGGCCTTTTGGGGCCGCCTGTTTGGTTGGAATGTGGCTGCACAGGCAAAAAGCGCGCCGCCGGGCCCGCTTTAGGCCAAAAGCTGGGGCGCCTTTTCCTGCAAAACCCTCAGCGCAAGCTGCACGGCATCTTCGCTGCCGCATTGCTGCAGGCTTTCGTACATCTTTTCGACCTGTGTCTGCTGGGCTTTTCTGCGCTCGTCTTCCCTGCGCTGTCGAAGCTGCGCCGCCAGCTGTTCCACGTCTGCCCGGTTGCGCGGAAGCTTTTTGCAGCGAAGAAATTCTTCATATGCGTCACAGTAAAGCCCCACTTCATCGGTGAAGGCAACTTGGTTGCCGTGGTCCAGCCAAAGGATTTTGTTGCACATTTCGCGCACCTGCGAAATGGAATGTGACACCAAAATGCCTGTAACGCCGCTGGAAAGAATCTCTTTCATTTTATCGCCGCTTTTTTTGCGGAACGCACCGTCGCCCACGCTGAGCACTTCATCCAGTATCAGTATATCCGGGCTGACAAGGCACGCAATGGAAAAGGCAAGGCGGCTTTTCATGCCGCTGGAGAGCTGTTTGAACATATATTCCTGAAAATCTTCCAGCTCTGCAAAGCGGATAATCTCTTCATACTTCTCATCCATAAAAGCGCGCGTGTAGCCCAAAAGTGCCCCGCGAAGATAGGTGTTTTCGCGCACAGTCAAATCGTTATCAAAGCCGCTGGCAAGCTCTAACAAAGCCGCTATGCTGCCATGCACTGCAACATGCCCGCCAGTGGGTTCCATAATGCCTGTTACCGCTTTCAAAAGCGTGCTTTTTCCGGCCCCATTTGCCCCAATAATGCCAAGCATGTCCCCTTTTTCCAGCGAAAAAGTTACGTTTTTATCGGCCCAGAATTCTTTTACATGATAATTGCCCTTCAGCCGCCTTACCACATATTCCTTCAGGCCGATTGATTTGAAATCTCCTGTGATATATCGGATGCTGACATTTTTACATTCAATTGCCGCCATACTGCCCCTCTTTACACATAATACAGAAATTGCCGGTTGTACTTTTTGTAGATGTAACAGCCAAGCGCCAGAAAAATGCCCGCATAGAACAGGCACAGCAGGTGATAGGCCGGGGACGGCAGGCTGCCGTCAATCACCACTGTACGGAAGTATTTGATATAAGTATATACTGGGTTGCACAAGAACAGCTTCTGCACGGCGGGGCTGAACTGGTCTACCTGATAAAAGATTGCCGAAAGATATGTGAGCAGGGTGAGAAATACATCGTACAAGTACTGGACATCCCGAAAAAACACATAAAATGCAGAAAGTATCATGCCCACCCCAATGTTCATAAGAAGAAGGCAGGCAACGGGGAACACCAGCGCCAACATGTGAGGCCCGAAGGTGATGCCATCGAATGCACAGAAAACAAAATATACGCACAGCGTAAGCCCGAAGTTGACAAGCGCAGAGACATTTTTCGAAAGCAGGAACATATACTTTGGCACATTAATTTTGGTAAAAATGCGCGCATTGCTCATCAGGCTGTTCATGCCGCCCTTGGTGGATTCTTTATAATAGGCCATTACCAGGTTGCCGCTGAACAAATAGGTGGTATAGTGGGGCATGTTGCGCCCGAAGAACTGGGTGAACACCAGGCGCATCACCAGCAGAGTGAGCAGAGGTGAGAGCACGCTCCATGCCATTCCAAGCGTGGTGCGCTTGTACTTTTCTTTGAAATCCCTTTTTACTAGTTCTGAAAATAAAAAATGGTTTTGCCTCATTCGAAGCCGCATGCTCTTGAGCATTTCTTTCTCCCAAGTTATAAAAATTTCTTTTTGAGATACCGAGTTACTTTTTTTACTGTTTGTTTTATTCCATTTTTTCGATAATACTGTACAGCCTTTTTTAGTTTATTCATTACTCTACGATAGATAGGAATCGGAAGAGTAAGATGCTGTATTTCCTTCTTCAATAAATCTATTTCAATTCTTTGTTCGGATAATGTCCGTTTCCACTGGTCGGCAATATAGTCCTTTTCTGTAACGGGATGTAAAGGTTTATCCAACACCTTTTTTATCCATTCCGTAGAACTATGCCTGTACTCATCCAAACGGCTTTCTACGTCCTCCCAATTAATTGGACTATGAAAAATCTCCAAGGCACGTTGTGTGTTCATTTCTTTTCCATACAAAATTCTGTCTTCCAAATTACACAGCCTCAATAAACTCTCAAACCGCTGATGTGTAGTTATATCCGATTTTTTACCGTAAGTAATTAAAAAAGGTTTGTGATATAACAGCGCAAAACACAGGCCGTGATAAGAGTCCCCTATATACATCTCACAATTTTGGATATTCCAAAGCCATGTTTCTACACTAATGACAGGTAAAACGTCTTCTCCATACGTCTGTTTTGACACCGCCAAATTATTAGGATTGCCGCATATTTTAGCGTCTATTTTCAACTCATTTTTCAAAGCCTCCAAAATCCTTTTTTTATCTTCACTTGCTTCCTTTTTTAATAAATACGAGAAGATAAACGGTTTTTCAACTTTACATGAAGCTTCTAGTGCAGCTTGGTCAAATACTTCTTTCCTACATAAAAACACAGGGTCTAATACATGCTCAATATCTTTTCTTCCCGTAAGATTTTTCGCAGCTTCAACCCCACTATCTTCACGCACAGAGATTGCATCAAAATTTTTCAGATGATAGATGGCTTTTTCTTTATAATTATCTGGGCCTCTCAAATTATTTCCAAATGATGACGCAAATGCTATTCTTTTGTGTCCGCTCTCTACCCAATCCAGAAAGAAAAACTGATCTGTATCTTTACCAACGATTCTATAACTCCAAACCACATCACTTCCTAAAATGAAATCTTTACAACGGTCATTCATTCTATTGATTTCACCAACAGAATTTATCTTATTAAACACATTGCAGTGCTTCCAAATAAATTTTTGAGCAATCGTATTTGGGTTATTAAATTTCTCTTCCCATAGTTGGGGCGGCTTCGGTAACATAACAGGGTCATATCCTAAATCACGGAGGAGTTGATATAAAGCATAATAAGTTAAAATGGAGCCATAATTGATTCCATACCATAGTCCAACAACGCCAATATCATATTTATGCTCTAACGAATTTTCCACCAGTTGATTGAAAGGAAGCAACCGCATAGAGGAAAAGAAATGTTTTCTGCCAGGGTGAGCATGAAATGGTTGCAATATTGTCTTATTCACTCTGGTGGCCGCCTCTAATGGAAATTTTTCAAATCGCTGAAAATTTGGTTTTAACCGTTCAAAAGTGACTTTTCCCTTTTTATTATTGAGCAACACTAATTCTGTGCCTTTTTTATCATGCCATGTGGCATCTGCTGCCTTAATACCCCAAAAATCGCCCACAGAAATATCTGCCTGCCGCGGAAGCCGAGAAAAAGGACATACAGAACATGATTTCCTCAAAATCATACAGGGTAAGAACGCTCTGCAAAACGAATCGTTCTTTTCATCTTTCCGATATGAAGTATTATCGACAAAATGAATATTCGAAGTAGTACTCCAGTGAAATATAGTTTTATCTCGAAAATCAATTTTATCAATTTGTTTATCAGAAAAATTATCGGCTAAATATTTCTGAAAAGCTTCAGGGGATGGAACACCATGGCATATAACCTCCATAGTTACTAGGTTTGCATATTCTTTTCCTCCTAAAAAACCATACAACCCAGCAATTTGACATGGGCAACCGGAAAACAAAACAGAGCGTCCACTCTCCAACTCTTTTTTTGCACTTTTATAACTGTTTTCTATATCACTTTGTAAATATTTACTACCACATAGCCGAAGAAGATTTTTCTCGTCTTTCACTCCAATATGGTGCACGCTCCATTCTTTTGTCCATGCTGCTCCATAAACTACTCCACCCTGTTTAATTGTGTCTTGAGCTAGTAAAAAGAAAAAACCGGCAGTTGACGTAATAGCTCTTATATCATCTTGTGCCCACATGGCATAACACGAGTCCACCACTCTATTTACATATTTTGGATGTATTACAGGGCAACTTTTTGTACATAAACCACATTGTATACATAAATCATCATCAATCTGGGGCTGAATAAAACCTTCTTCATCTGGTACCATTTGAATTGCTTTTTTAGGACATATATTTGCACATGCGCCACAACCGGTACAACGCTCCTGTGCCGCCAGCACAATTTTTTCTTTTTTATTCATAATCTTTAATTCCTCAAATAATTTTCAATGAACTATCTGTAAATAGTCATTCCAAAATTTCTCATTAGTTATTTCACTTACATGTAATTTAAAACTGCTTTTTGCACGATTAAACTGAAATAATACTTTTCCAGTCATGCCAATTAGCTTCCATAAGGCCCTCCATGTCTCTTTCCAGCTTTTTTGTGTTATAAAGCCTTTACCGCTAACAGTATCATAATTTAAAACTTTCTGTTCCCGATAAAAATTTACCGGACGACATTGCGCCATAGAAACAATTTTTATTTTACTATTCTTTTGGTATTTTGCAGGCAAAAAATATCCATTCATTGTGCCATATCGTAATAGCTTATGCAAAAAGTTTTCGCTCTGATTTATACTAGCATCATATATTGTGGCATGATAAGCCGCCCCTTTCAGTTGACTTACTGGAACAGCTTTGTAACCGGCTTCCATTATCTCTTTATGAAGTACTTCTCCATCTGTCGTTTTTAAAAATTCAACGCCTTTGAAAAAGTCATTTACTCCCCGAAAAATTAAATCTATATTTTTATAACGATAATAGACCAATTCTCTCGCTACACTTTTATAAAGTCGCCGCAAAAATTTTCTTGCAGTATATTCTGGAAAATGTAATGCGTTATCATATAACAGGTTCCTTAAAATATAATATTGCAAAAAAGAAGAATACTTATTTTCAAATGCTTCATGCCATACACAAATTCCATTCATCAATGCCAATTGTTTTATATTACGCAGTCCATATTCCACATCATCTCCACGAATGAAAATAGGTAAGGGAAGATTTTCAGAATTGACTACCGTCATGGGAATACAGCAATACCACCAAGCATTGTATTCTGTATATTCTTCTTCTTCATTCAGGCAACAGTTTTTTAATTTCAGAAGATTTAAGTTTTTTCTGTTGGAAATGAGCTCACCTGCATTCCAAGAGGCACCAGATTCCACCTGCAGTGCCTGATTATCTAAGCGAAGCATAGCCCCACCTATAAACAGCTCACCATATTCTGGCTTTCTACAACGAAGTATAGTATAAGTGCGGAAAAGGGCCTCTGGCAATATCACAATATCATCGTCCATTAGAAGAGCATGCGTTGCCGGATAATTTTTATAATTATTCATAATTTCAATCAATCCACGCGTAAACCCACTTGCTCCGCCTGCATTTTTGTTCTCTACAACATGAATATATTCATTTTCAATTTCTTGCTTTGGTAATGTTTTTCCATTATCCGATATATATACATGCAAATGTTTATATAGTGGGCTATCTGATTTTTCTATAACTGACTTTTTCAAAATATCTATATTTCTTTGTATAAATGCTTCTCTGCGAAACGTACAAATATCAATGGCAATATCTACATTCCAAAGAGACGTATCTGCCATGTCTGCATCATACCAGCCGCCAAAACATAGAGCGTCACTTTTGGCTCTTAAAGAAAACGCAAGGAGACCTTTATATTCATATAAGTTGTAAGGAAAGATAAACAATTGCTTTTCTTTTGAATTTATATTGTAACTTCCGATTTCCTTGATATATACTTTCTTTTCAACACATTCAATATTCGTCAAAATCACTTCAAACGAGCCTTGCAAATAAAGTTGGAGCCTCACATCTCCAATAGACGTATATTTTTTCCATTTAGCAATCGACAAGGCATTGAAATATGTATCAAAACTACAATAACCATAGGTTGCAAAACGCAGACATCTGTTATTTTCCTCTAATTTCACTTCGCGGTCATACTTTTTTTCTTTGCGAAAGAACATCTTTTCCTCTGTGCAAATTCCAATTTCAGGAAACAGTATATTCTGTATCTTCATTTATATTTTCCTCCGTTATGAGTTTTAATCCTCTATAATGAATTCAACATCAGGACAAAATGTTTTTCCTTTTTTAAAGCCATTCCAAATAAGCGCCCACTTCTTTTTTCTCTCTGCTTTTCGGGCACACAACACCTGAATACTGTGCCATATGTTTTTTACCAATAACCATATCCAACCTTTAACGCCCTCCCTGCGATAAAGGTAAACATCATTTCGATAAAAATATTGATAGCGTGATAAACGCTCCCCACTATCAGTTGCAATATTTACAACTGTTTTGCTTTTCATCGCGTGAACAACGGCACTGTCAGCTATAACATAGGAAGGAAGTGCACGTGAAATGCGGCGGGTAAATTCCCAATCGTCTGTCCAGATAAAGAACTCTTTAATTGGAAGTCCAAACCTCTGAACCGTTTCTGCTTTCAAAAAAAGAGAAACAAAGCTAGCCATTTGTGCAGGGACAAGCGGCTGTGCAAAGCTTTTTATTTCTTGAAATGGTGTGGCACGCTGAATGTTCATTGGGCACAGAGCCCCGTCCAGCCAAAGGCATTTGCTGGAAAGCCATCCATAGTTTCCCTGCAACTGTTCATGTGCATTCCAGAGTTCTGCAAGGGCATTTGGGCAGGGCAAAGTATCATCGTCCATAAGCCACAAGTAGCTATAACCCGCCTCTACGGCCCAGCGCACACCAAAGTTGAAGCCGCCAGCGCCGCCAAGGTTTGCTCCTGTATTTCTGTAAAAAAGATGTGGCTGGTGTTCTGCAAGTGTTAGAAATTCAGCACCTGTGCCGTCTGTGCTAGCATTATCTACTATCAAAATGTCACACGTCACATTCTGCTGTGCCAATAGTTTTTCTACACATTGGTACAGCAGATCCTTTCGGTTATAAGTAACTACAATAGCCGCTATCTGCTCCATATCCTTCTACTTTTGCAACTCCTGTTCTGCTTTTTGCAGCGCACTTTCCACCACTGCATCCATATCGTAATAGCGGTATTCGCCAAGGCGGCCGCCGAATATAACGTGCGGCTCTTGCTGTGCCAGCGCCGCATAGCGGGCATACAGCGCATTGTTTTTTTCATCGTTTACGGGGTAATAGGGCTCTTGCCCGGGCTTCCACTCGGTGCTGTATTCGCGGCTTATCACCGTTTGGGGCTGTGTGCCAAATTCGAAATGCTTGTGCTCTATAACGCGGGTGTACGGCGTTTCGGCGTCAGTGTAATTGATTACGGCATTGCCCTGATAATTTGGCATATCCAACACCTGCGTTTCAAACCGCACGCTGCGGTATTCTAGCGGGCCATAGCAATAGCCGAAATAGGCGTCTATAGGCCCGGTGTATACCACGCGGCAGGCCAAAGCGTCCAACTGTGCCTTGTGTGCAAGGTAATCTGTGTTCAGGCGCACATCTGTTCCCTTCAGCATGTTCTGCACCATGGCAGTGTAGCCGCCCATGGGGATGCCCTGGTGCATGGCGTTGAAATAGTTGTTGTCGAAGGTGAAGCGCACCGGCAGGCGTTTGATGATAAAGGCCGGCAGTTCACGGCAGGGGCGGCCCCACTGTTTTTCTGTGTAACCCTTTACCAGTTTTTCATAAATATCTGTGCCCACCAGGCTGATGGCCTGCTGTTCCAGGTTTTGAGGGGTTGCAATGCCCGCGGCCGCACGCTGCTGCGCTATTTTCTCCACGGCCTGTGCGGGCGTTGTGACCCCCCCCACAGGCGGTAGAAGGTATTCATATTAAAGGGCAGGTTATACAGCTCGCCCTTATAGTTTGCCAAGGGGCTGTTGGTATAGCGGTTAAAATGCGCAAAGCGGTTCACATACTGCCACACATTCTCCCGGTTGGTGTGAAAAATATGCGCGCCGTAGCGGTGCACCTGAATGCCCTGCATCTCTTCGGTATACACATTGCCTGCAACATGCGCGCGCCGCTCCACCACAAGGCAGCGCCTGCCCGCCTGCTTTGCCGCGTGGGCAAACACCGCGCCGTAAAGGCCAGCCCCCACAATGAGGTAATCATACTGTGCCATTTTTTATTTCCTCCTTTGTCTTTTCCAAGGTTTCTGTCGGGCCGGGCGCGCGCCCGGCCGCCCATTTGCGGTGCAGAAAAGCCGTGCCCTTTTTCAGCCAGTTCACGGGCTGTGTATACAGCACGGGCAGTTCCCGGTAGGGCAGGCCCTCCTGCATCAGCCACACGTCCAGCAGGCGTTCGGCCACAAAACCAAACACACGGGCATCGTTGGCGCTGTAATGAGAAATATCCAGCCTTCGTTCCAGTTCAAACAGCACGGCAAACAGCCAGGTGCAATAGCACTGGGCAATTTCCTTTTTCATTACAAACATGTTAAAGCGGTGGCCGCTGCGCCTGCGCATCACCTCGTCAAAGGCGGGCAGATATTTTTTCCAGCTTTCTGCCAGAATGGCGCGCGTGATATCCAGGTCCTGCTGGTGATGGGCGTGGATATATTGGCTGTAGTTGGTTTCTACCCAGTAATGACGCTTTTTCGGAAGAAGGATGTCACAGCCCTGCAGGGCGTGTTCCAGCTGTTTCTGGCCCGGCAGGCGGGCCAGGCTGTGCCCCCACCCCGGCTTGGCCAGATAGCGCCGGTAGTGCGCAAGGCCAAGATATTCAGCGTCCAGGTTTTTCCAGCCCCAATACAACGCCGTAAGTTCGCAATACTGTGGGTTTTTTTCTGAAATATTGGGGCCAGTGTTATCCCCCGCAATATTTTCCAGCGCCGGGTGCAGCGCCCGCCCCACCTGCACGGGAAAGTAAATGCCACCGCTGGGCACGTTGCACGGCTTATGCACTGCCACAAGTATTTTGATGTCCACAGCGCATGCCTCCTTACAGATTTTCGCTATTCATCCACCCGCCGAACACGGTGCGCAGCAATATTTTTACATCCAGCCCCACGCTCCAGTTTTCGATGTACCAGATGTCATATTTCACGCGCTGTTCAATGCTGGTGTCCCCGCGCAGGCCGTTCACCTGCGCCCAGCCTGTTATACCCGGCCGCACCTGCTGGCGCACAAGGTAAAGGGGAATTTCCTCTTTAAAATGGCGCACATGGAACGGCACCTCCGGCCGCGGGCCCACAAGGCTCATGTGCCCGGCCAGCACATTGAAAAACTGCGGCAGCTCGTCAATGCTGAATTTGCGAATAAAGCTGCCAAAGCGCGTTTTTCTGGCGTCCTGCTTTGTGCTCCATCCGGTGTCTTCTGTGCCGGTGACATACATGCTTCGGAATTTATACATCCAAAACAGCTTTTTATCTTTGCCCACACGCTGTTGGCGAAACAGCACTGGGCCCGGGCTGCTAAGCTTTACCCCAATGGCCGTAACCAGCATCACCGGGCTGGTAAGCACAATAAGCGCCAGGGCCCCCACAATATCCGCCCCGCGTTTCAGCATGGCATAGCCAACGTTATCCAGCGGTGTGGCGCGCATGTCAATCAGCTTGGTGCGGCCAATTACATCAATGGTGGGGTGCGTGGGAATATAATCGTTGTAAAAAGGGATAATGCTCACCCGGACGCCTTCTTTGTCGGCTGCGGCCAGCACCTGCTGCATAAAGCACACCTCGTGCGGCTCCAGGGCTACAATCATCTCGTCCACCGTGCGGGCGCTGAGAATTTCCCCCAGGTCTTCATACGCGCCAAGGCAGCGGCCCAGCTCTGGGCGCTTGGCTTTGCTTACATATCCGTCCACAGTAAAACCCATGTGCGGGTTTTGCATGACGTCTTGAATGTATTGATGCGCAAAATGGCCGTTGCCCACTACCACAACATGCTTTTGGTTATACCCCAGCTTGCGGTAATGCCGCAGAACGGCGCGCACACAGGTGCGCTTGCCTAAAATGGCCGCGCTGGAAAGCGCCCAGAAGAAAAACAGCGCCAGGCGCGAAAAATCTACCACGCGCACAAAATATAACAGCGCCATCAGCGCTATGACACCCGCCGCATTCAGCAGCAGAATGGTAAACGCCTCGCTGCCTGCATCTTGAAAGCGGTAAGAGCCATAGATACGTGCTATGCAATAAACCAGCACCATCACCAGGCTATAGCCCGCAGCCACGGCTGCGTGCCACAGTATGTCGCGGATATGTGCAGTGCCCCGCATCAGCCCAAAACGGATGAACAGGGCCGCAAAATAAGCCAGGAAGATAAGGCCTGCGTCAGAAACGATATTGAAAAAATTGATGAGCTTTTGGTTTCTGCGTATCACGGTTTGCGTACATCCTTTTCCCGGTTTTAGCCAGCCTGCTCAGTGCAGGCCCAATTCTGCCAGGCGGCCTGCCTTCCCGGCTGCAGCGGCGCCAGCGTTCGGCCCCATGCGCGCCAGCGCGGCCTGTTGGCGGCGCACCCAGCGGCCCAGGGCCAGGCCATCCGCTGTTTTATAGCCCGCAGGCAGTTTTAAATTTCCGTGCCGGCTGTAGTAATCCCGCGCCGCCTCATAACATTTATCCCAATGCTGCTGCGCTTTTGTTTGCCACTGCATGCCAATGGCATCCAGCCGGGCAATTTGCTCTTGCGTCAGCTTTGCGCCCGCCATGGTGCCGCTGCGCACCGCGCGCTGCTTCAAAATCCACTTGCCCAGTGCAAGCCCTTCCTTCGTCCGGTAGGCCAGTGGCACATTCAGGTGCCCGTGTTTTGTGTAATATTCCGCC
>ULQT01011740.1_pt1 | contig 20519 bp, 17 predicted proteins | sample 1954791 | NCBI WGS metagenome assembly ULQT01 (sample SAMEA4835663, study PRJEB28245) | human gut metagenome | biome: gut microbiome; material: fecal sample | place: Denmark | collected 2008 | reverse complement strand
AAACAAGCAATATTGACGGTGTGGAAATGCAAACTGAAAGGTCTTCCCTTGACAACACAGTTCTTACCATTGTAAATATTACAAACGACAAAGGTATAGAAGCTATGCAAAAGCCTATAGGAAGCTACATTACTCTGGAAAGTGCCTATATAAAAGAAAATAATATAGATGCCCATGAAGAGCTTATTTCAATATTGAGCAAACATATTAAAAATCTTTGCCCCAAAAACACAGAAACAATTCTTGTGATAGGTCTTGGCAACAGCCACGTAACCCCTGATTCTCTAGGACCAAAGGTCGTTGATAAAATACTTGTCACAAGACATATTAAAGATACTGTCCCTGATGATATCAACAACTGCGTTGCATCAGTTGCCGCTCTCGCACCCGGAGTAATGGGTATAACAGGCATTGAAACAGCTGAAGTTGTAAAAGGTGTAACAGATAAGGTAAAACCAGACCTTGTTATTGCCATAGATGCTCTTGCTGCCAGAAAAGTATCAAGAGTTAATTCAACAATACAGCTTTCAGACACAGGTGTTTCCCCAGGTGCAGGTGTAGGCAACAAAAGAAAAACCATTGACAAAGAAACACTTGGTGTTCCGGTTATCGCCATAGGTGTCCCTACAGTTGTAGATGCAGCAACAATGGCAAATGATACTATAGAAAGAGTAATAGAAGCTTTTATAAAAGAAAGCAAAAAAGGAAGCCAGTTTTACAATATGCTTAAAGAAACCGCTGAAGAAGAAAAATATAACCTTATAAAAGAAGTTCTTGACCCCTATGCAGAAAATATGTTTGTCACCCCTAAGGAAGTGGACGCTGTAATAGAAAACCTTGTAAACATTATTGCTAACAGTATTAACATAGCCATTCATCCCGGAATTGAAGTAGATGATATAAACAGATATAAATTTTAACAGACAAAAGTGCTGTACAATAAAGCACAGCACTTTTTTACAATTAACATATTTGGAGAATTTATTTTATTAAAACAGCAAGAAAGTTTTTGCTGTTTTTTCTACTTTTATGCAAGTCCAAGTATATTAGGCAAAAACATGGATATTGCAGGAATATAAGTTACCAATAAAAGAGCAGCAAGGATAATAAAAAAGTACGGTAAAAGATACTTCATTACACTTTCTATGGTAACTCCGCCTACTCTGCAGCCTGTAAATAATATAGTTCCTACAGGAGGAGTAATTGTACCGATTGACAGGTTAAAACAAAGTAGAATACCAAACTGAATCGGGCTCATACCAAATGATGTACATATTGGCAGCAAAATAGGTGTAAATATCAATATTGCAGGAGTTACATCCATAAATGTTCCTACAATAAGCAAAAGAACATTAATAAGAAGCAATATTACAAATTTGTTAGTTGTAAGACCTAAAATTGCACCGGCAACCATATCAGGAATACCTGTAAATGCCATAGCCCAAGACATAATTGAAGACAAACCAATCATAAATGTAATAATACCTGTAGTTTTTGCTGATTCAAGAACAATCTTAGGAATGTCCTTAACTTTAAATGATTTGTAAATCAATGATAAAACAGTTGCATATACAACAGCTACAGCTGAACCTTCTGTAGCAGTAAATACACCTTTTAATATACCGCCTATAACGATAACAATAAGCAGAAGGCTTGGAATTGCCTGCCAAAATGTCATAAGAGCAACCTTAAGAGGTACTCTTGCTTCAGCTTGATAGCCAAGTCTTTTTGCAGTAATACCTGCTAAAATCATTACAGCTGCACCCCACAAAAGACCAGGTATATAACCAGCCATAAATAATGCAGCAATTGAAACACTTCCTGCAACACTTGAGTATACAATCATAGTATTACTTGGAGGTATAAGCATACCAACAGGAGCTGATGCAACATTAACAGCTGCACTATAGTTTTTATCATAACCTTCCTTTTCCTCTAAAGGACCAATAGTTCCGCCCATTGCAGCAGCTGCGGCTGCACCTGAACCGCTTATTGCACCAAACAACATATTTGCTACAACATTAGACTGAGCAAGGGCACCGGGCATTCTGCCGCTTATAACCTTTGCACAGTTCACCAGTCTTGTTGCTATACCTCCGTTATTCATAATATTGCCTGCCAGTATAAAAAACGGTATGGCAATAAGTGAAAAAGAGTTAGAACCTGCAAATATTCTTTGTGCAGATGTTGAAAATGAAATTCCTGCCGGAATCATACATATCATTGAAACAGCTGATGAAAGACCAATGGCTACACCAATAGGTGCTCCCATAACCAATAATATAACCAATATAGTAACCATTACAAGGGCTACTTGTACTGCTATACTCATAATAAGCCTCCTCTCTAATCCCTGTTCTTAATATCAATTAGTATATTATAAATGCTGTAAAACACAATAATCACACCACACACAGGAATTATAGAATATATAACACCTGTAGGAATATTAAGTATTGAATCAATCTGTAATAAATTCATTTTTGTAATAGTAAAACCACCGTAAACCATTACGAGTAATGCAAATACAATAGTAACACATTCAATAAGAACGTTTACTGCTATTTTTGCACCTTCTGACAATTTGTCCTTTATTACACTTATATAAATATGTTCTCTTTGTCCAAACATATAAGTAGCTGATATAATAATAAGCCACACAAAGGAGTACCTTGTCAAAGCCTCAGTAATACTGCTGGGACTTGAAAAGAAATATCTTGCAATTACCTGATATGTAACCATAAGCACCATTAGTATAAACACAACAATGCTTGACACAGAAGTAATTTTATCCAAAACATTTTTAACAGCTTTCATATTACTCCTCCTTTCTGAGTGCTTCTACTTTGTCATATATATTTTTTGTCACATCTGACTGATTTGCAATACTTTCAAGCAAAGGCATACATTTTTCTCTGAAGGCTTCAACATCAGGATATACAAACTGTGCCCCATGTTCTTCAGCATCCTTTTTACCTTGTGCAACAGACTCTTTAAATGCATCAAATTCATAATTGGTAGAATCAAGAACAAGCTCATCAAATATTTGTCTGTCTTCTTCTGACAAATTGTCAAGGAAATTCGTACTTGCAATTACAACATCAGGATGTACTATATGCTTCGTATAGGAATAATAAGGAGCAACTTCATAATGCTTGAAATCAGTATAAACTCTTTCACTGTTTTCACCTGCATCAATTACACCCTGCTGTAAAGCTGTATAAACCTCTGACTGTGACATTACTGTACCGACGCCGCCCATATACTTAACCATATTAAGATATGTAGAGCTGTCATTTACTCTTACTATCATACCCTTTAAGTCATCAGGACTGTTAATTGGCTTATCGGAATATATATTTCGCTCCCCTGCGGTGTAAACTGTAAGCACTTCAAAGTTAAACTTTCTTGTAGAATGGAAAAGTTCTTTAAACACACCATTTTCTGTTGCCCTTCTCAGATGATCCATATCCTGATATAAATACGGAGCACCAACAATAGCAAAGTCTGAATCATATCCCTCAGGCACACTGCACGGAACAATAGCCATTTCAAGGGCACCTGTTCTTATAAATTCTGCCATGGACCCCTGTTCACCCAAAACTCCGTTAGGGTAAATAACCATTTCATACCTTCCGTCAGTAGCCTCTTTAAACTTTTCACCAAGTTCTTTCATAGCTTTATACTGAGGATGCTCTTCATTCTGATTAAAGGCTACTCGTATTATTTTGGTTTCTTTATTATCAGCACTTTTTTCATCACCACTGTTACAGCCGACAAACATAACAGCAGCTGTAATACATAGCAAAATAGTCAGTAATTTCTTACCCATAATATTACCTCCTGACGTTTTAAAGTAAATCAACACTTACTTTTACAACAACTTTTCTTACTGTCATAGGTTTGTCAACTGCTACAGCAGGTCTGTGAACATCACTTGGAAAGAACACACAGAAACATCCTGGTGTTGCTGTTATAAAACCTTCATTATCAACAGACTTGTAAAAAATCAAATCTCTTTCATCAAATCTTTCATCAACCTCATATTTTCCTGTATCAGGAGTAAACCCAAGTTTTTCTTCACCACTTGCCAGAAATTGTACATCAAGAAACTTTTCGTGCACCTCAGGTCTTTTAGTTTCTGCATCACCTGTTTCTGCATCAAAAACCTGAGCATACATTTTTTTGCCTTCTATTTCATATACTCCTGCTTCCATATTTACAAAATCATTTGACTTTAAATAGTCAATTGCTCTTTGAACAGCAGAAGGATAATTCTTTAAATCATCGTTAGAATATATTGAAGAAAAAATCATTATTATTACCTTCCTTTACTTATTTTTATTTTCCATAGCGTGTACTAAATTCACAATCATTTTGTGTGACGGAACATTTATTCCCAGTTTTTCACCGGCCTTTACAACAGCTCCGCTTATTGTATTTACCTCTGTAAGCCTTCCTTTTTTCAAATCAGTGTAAATTGATGTACGTCCCTCAGGAGAGGAAAGGGAAGTATTTTTAACCCTTTCAATTATTTCTTCCTCATTAAATTTAAGCCCCATAGCTTCCGCAACTGCCATAGCCTCTTTAATGAGAATTACTGCCATCTCCCACGCATACTTGTCCTCAGCTATATAACCCATAGGCACCTGCAAAACACCTGTAAGTGCACTTAGCGAAACATTTGTAAAAAGCTTATCCCATATAAGCTGCTTAATATTGCTGTAAATATGAGTATCAAATCCGCAGCCGTCAAACACTTCCTTGACTTTTTCAAGGATACCGTTTTTATCAGGAATCAACATACCAATGTTTGTTTTTCCCATTCCGCCTCTTCTCACATATCCCGTATCAAGTATTGCACCATTATCCTCTGTTGTCCCTATTATAATACGCTCCATAGGCACAAACTCAGAAATTATATCCTCATGTCCCGCACCATTCTGAAGAGTCATAACATAGGTATTTACACCTATAATATTGCTGTTCTCCATTAATGCAGTTTTTGAATAAAGAGATTTAACAAACAATATAACCAAGTCAACTTCTCCAATGCTCTTACTTTCTGTAAGAGCATTTGGTCTGTATATTACATCTTTATCATTTTCAAAAAGCTTAAGGCCATTGTTATTAATTTCATCAACAAGCTCTTGCTTTTTATCTATCATATAAACTTCGTTTTTAAGTGAAAGGTGCCCTCCGTATATAGAGCCCATAGCTCCTGCACCAAGTACTGCTATTTTCATATATATCCTCCTGTTTACTTAGAGAACTCTTCAAGTCCCTCAATTGCATAAGCTCTTATAGGACAAGAATCAAGACCCTTAATTGGAAGAGGAGTATAAGACATAAAGAATACATCAGTCTTTAATTCCTCAAGATTTTTTAACACCTCTAAGAATACCACATTTACTTCCATAAGTACATCATGGAAAGCACAAACATCTTCATTGTTGCTTTCAATTGATACACCATCTCCAAATCCTACGCACTTAACTTTCTTATCTCTAAACCACTCAGCAGTTTCTCTACAAATAAAAAGTCTTTTGTCTTTTTCAGTATTTGAATCAGGTGTAAACGGAGCAAGTTTCATAGGTGAATCTATAATAACAATATCTCCCTCTTTAATTCTTCCGCCGCATGCCTTTTCAAGGTCTGCACCCTTAATTTTAGCATTTGGTTCCATATGTGTAATATTCACATAAACAGCCCTTCCCATAAATGTTGTTAAAGGCAATCCTTCTACATCTGTCCAATTGTCATTGTGGTGATAAGGACATTCAACGTGTGTACCCAAGTGACTGGTAATATCCATAATTGTGTGGAAATCAGGAATTGCTCCTCCTGTGTTAAATCTTGTAAGACCACATCTTCTTGTTTCTGTTTTTGGATCAAGTACCTTTGTTAAATCCACAACTCTTAAATTTCCTAACTGATAACTGCTCATAATTAAGCCCTCCTAAGTTTAAAATATTTGTATTTGTTTTCTGTATCTACAGTATACCAGTATACCGGAATACTGTCAATTGTTAATGTTAAATAAATATTTAACAAACTTTTTGTAAAAAAGCCACAAAACCTGTATACCGGTATTCAAGTTTGCACCGTGCCCCTTGACCTTTTTTCATTTTTGTTATATTATTAAATTAGTAAATATAATTTTTAAAAATTCGGAGGGTTTTTATGCAGGCAAAATCATCTCTTCAACTGGAAGCATATAATTACATAAAAAACCTGATACTTTCAAACAAACTCGACGTTGATACTCTGTATTCTGAAACAAAACTTTCAAAAGAAATAGGTGTATCGAGAACGCCTATGAGGGAAGCACTTCAATGCCTTAGCCAGGATGGTTATATAAGCATAATCCCCAGCAAAGGCTTTATGATACGGCAGCTCAACCAAAAGGATATGAGAGAAACTATACAGATACGATGTGCTATTGAAGGGTTTTGCACTCATGCAATTGCATCAGAAACAAATACCAAAAAAGCTCAGAGAACTGTAAGCGAACTTGAAAAAATACTTGAACTTCAAAAGGAATCTATAAATGAAGAGGATAATTATGAAGCATTTATAAATTACGACCACAATTTTCATTTAATGCTTGTCAACTATATTAACAACGAAGAAGCCAACCATATTTTTCAAAGGCTTATGTATCTTATACGGCTTACTTCAAAGTCAGCCCTTGAAGTAGAAGGCAGAATAAAAGGAACCCTTGATGAACATACAAAATATTTTGAAAGCCTTAAAAGAGGTGATGGAGATTCTGCTTACAAAATTCTCGTTAATCACCTTATGATGCCACTTAATGTTGTCAAAACAAAAAAATAACACTTTTTATTTTAAAAAAGGGACTGCTTCACATATAAGTGAAACAGTCCCTTTGCTTTTTTATTTGTTTTTGCTGTGATACCTTGAAATATTCATAAGCAGTCCCATACTTGCAAGCATCATTACAAGTGATGTACCTCCATAACTTATAAACGGAAGAGGTATACCTGTATTTGGAATTGTATTTGTAACAACGGCAATATTTATAATTACCTGTATAGCAATCATAGCTGTAATGCCTGTTGCAAGAAGCATTGCAAATGGTTCGTTTGAATTTCTTATAGCAATGTAAATTCCACGCCATATAAGGACAATATACAATGTAACTACAATAGCCGCTCCAAACCAGCCAAGCTCCTCACATATAATTGCAAATATAATATCATTTTGTGCTTCGGGCATATATCCCATTTTCTGCCTGGAACCGCCTATACCAAGACCGAACATACCTCCGCTTGCTACAGAATATAATGACTGGAGCACCTGATACCCCTTTTCATTTGCCACCAGTTCGGGGTGCAGCCAAGCCTCAACACGGTCACTTCTCCACGAACCAAATATCATTACAAGTACACCTGCTGCACCTGCGGCACCAATTGTCAATGAATATCTAAGTTTTGGTGAATACACAAAAAGCAGTACAACGCTTATACCGCCTATTACAATAGCCGTACTCAGGTTTTCCAAAGCTACAATACCTGTAGGCAAAATCATAATTCCAAGATATTTAGCAACACCTTTCCACGTTGTAAGCATTTTGGGGTTATTCTCCAGTACTGCAGCAAGAGTAATAATAAGTGCAAACTTAGAAACTTCAGAAGGCTGAAATTCAAAGCCAAAATTAAGCCATCTTCTTGCACCGTTATGTGTAACACCCAAAGGTGTAAATACTAACAGCAGCAGAATAATTGAGCCAAAGTACATAAATTTTATACAGGGCTTTAATATTTCATAATCAATTTTAGACACAAAATACATTGCAATAAAGCCTGCCACTGAAAAGAACAAGTCCTTTTTAAGATATGTATACATATCCGCATTTTCGCCCTGGCCTGCTGTATAATAGCTTGAGCTGAATACCATAATTACACCAATAGCAACAAGCAGTATTACACACAAGAGAATAACATAATCAATCTGACCTCTGTATTTAACTTTTTGAGGTCTCTTTCTATCAGCACTTTTATAAGCAGCTTTGTTCCTTGAATCAGGTGCCGCACCATACCCGCTTCTGCCTGATGCACTCGAACCCCTTAAAGGTTTTAAAGGCTGCCTGTTACCATAATTATTCATATTAATCACCATTTCTAAACTACTTTAAATTCCTGACATAATCCTTAAATATTTCTCCCCTCTGCTCATAGGATTTAAACATATCCCAGCTTGCACAGGCAGGAGACAGCAGAACGCAGTCCCCGGGGGCAGCATTCTCATAACACAAATCTATAGCCTCTTCAAATGTTTCGGCAATCTTATAATTTGAAAATCCAGCATCGTCAAGTGTTTTGGCAATTTTATCCCTTACATCACCTATTACAGCTGCAAACTTTACTCTTCCCTTAAATGTATCTATCCACGCTGTAAAATCAGAACCTTTGTCATAGCCTCCCGCTATTATACATATAGGACGTTTCATAGCCTCAACAGCCTTTATTGATGCATCAGGATTAGTTCCCTTTGAATCATTGTAAAACTCTATATCATTAACCGCTGTCACATATTCAATTCTGTGTTCAACTGCAGTAAACTCCATTAAAACCTTTTTAACTGTATCCATAGGAACACCTGCGGCAATGCAGCAGCCAACAGCAGCCATTGCATTTTCAACATTATGTCCGCCTAAAATATGCAGCTTGCTAATGTCAATAACCTTTTCATCGTACCCCAAAGCTTTTATATAAATACTTTTTTCATCAGAATATATACCTTCATCAATTTTGTTATTAAGTGAGAAAAATATTACCTTAGCCTTTGTTTTATCAGCCATAGCTCTTGTGACTTTATCATTATAATTTAATATGCAATAGTCCTCTTCAGTCTGATTTTCAAAAACCCTTTCCTTTGCCTTAATATAATTTTCAATAGTATGATGTCTGTTAAGATGGTCAGGTGTAATATTTAATACAGCACTTACCTTTGGACAGAACTTATCTATACTCTCCAACTGAAAACTTGAAAGCTCTGCCGCCACAATGCTGTTTTCATCAGCATCAAGAGCAATATCAGCAAAAGGATTTCCAATGTTCCCTACAACAAATGTCTTTTCAAAGTAAGCTTTACATATATCACCAACAAGAGTTGTTGTTGTTGTTTTGCCATTAGTACCTGTAATACCTATTACCGGAGCCTTGCAAAATAAATAGGCAAGCTCAATTTCACCTATAACAGGAATTCCCAGTTCCCTTGCCTTATTTACAAAAGGAAGATCTGTAGGTACGCCCGGGCTCATAACAAGAATTTCCATTTTATCTATTATATCGTCGGGGTTTGAGCCTAAATATAGTTCAAACCCACTTTCTGTAAGCTCTTTAACTTCATTTTCCAGTTTATCTTCAGTTTTTGCATCCTGAACTGTTACAACAGCACCAAGTTTTTTGAGCAGATAAGCTGCTGCAATACCGCTTTTTGCAATACCGCTTACTAAAACCTTTTTATCTTTAAAATCCATTAGTATAATCCCCCTGCACTAAATGAAATTTCTACACGCAGCAAAGCCAATAAGACACAAAACAGCCGTAACAATCCAGAACAGCTGAACAACCTTTATACCTTCCATACCACAAAGCTCAAAGTGATGATGAATAGGTGCCATTTTAAATATTCTTTTACCATGTGTAGCCTTAAAATATGTAACCTGTATAATAACAGACAAACTTTCGCATACATATACCAAACCTACGATTACAAGAACCACAGGCATTTTTGTAAGTATAGCAATACTTGCCACAAAACCTCCTAAGGCAAGAGAACCAGTATCCCCCATAAATACCTTTGCAGGGTGACAGTTAAACACAAGAAATCCCATTAATGCACCAATCACTGCACCGCATACATACACAAGTCCTGCCATAGCAGCTGCATAAGCAACAAAGAGGAAAAACGTTGCAACAAGTACAGTTACACCTGATGCAAGTCCGTCAAGACCATCAGTAAGGTTTACACTGTTTACCGTTCCTACCATTACAAAAAACAAAAACGGTGCATATACCCAGCCCAAATCAATATAAAATCCGTCAGTAAAGGGGATATAAATATCAGTACCAATTCCGCTTTTAACTATGTACATATAAAAAAGCACTGTAACAATAAGCTGAAAGACAATTTTCTGCCAAGGTTTCAGTCCTTCATTCTGTTTTTTTACAACCTTTAAGAAATCATCAATAAAGCCAACAATGCCATATCCCACTGTTATAAGCATAACAGCCATTGCATCATAGCTTCCTCTTGCAAAAAGCAATGCAGATATAATAAATCCTATAAGTATCATAACACCGCCCATAGTAGGAGTCCCCTCTTTTTTCTTATGAGACTGAGGACCCTCCTCTCTTATCGGCTGACCAAACTTCATTCTGTGGAGAATTGGTATAACTATAGGGCATATTACAACAGTAACAATAAATGCGGCAAGTATAGCGTATACAGCAACAAAAAGTTCAGGTTTCATTATTCCACACTCCTAAGTTTTTCAATTATTTTTTCAAAATGCATACCTCTTGACGCTTTTACAAGCACAGTACACTTTTCAGGAAGTATACCTTCAATATCATTTATAAATTCTTCCTTAGTCTTAAAATATGCAACCTCACTGCCGCCCATAGCAACGGCACCCTCATACATATTTTCAGACATTTCTCCTATACATATCAGATAGTCAATACCTCTGTGAACAGCATATCTTCCTACCTCAGCATGGTACTGAGGGGCCTTCTCACCAAGTTCAAACATATCTCCCAGAATACAGCATGTAGTTCCTTCACAGGCAGCAAGCACATCAATTGCAGCCTCTACTGACTGTGGGTTTGCATTATAAGCATCATTTATTACAGTATATTTATCCCCCTCAATAATATCCATTCGCATTGCTGTAGGGTGAAAACATTCAATACCGTCTTTTATTTCTTCTGCACTAAGTCCCAAAGCAAAACCTACTGCTGCCGCAAACATAGCATTTTTAACCATATGCTTACCTGGTATCGGTATATTCACAGGTATTTTAATATTGTTATCATCAAGGTAAATTGTACAGCTTATACCGTCAAGTCCTCTTTCAACAACATTGTCCGCATGAACTTCTGCAAATTCATTTAAACTGCAATAACAAAGGTTTTTATACTTTCTTGCTATCGTTACAAGTTTGTCATCATCACCGTTTAAAATTTTCAAACTCTCTTCAGCCATGTGATTAAATACTTCACACTTTGCTTTAAGTATTCCGTCTCTGCTGCCTAAATTTTCAATGTGTGAAACACCAATATTTGTTATTACAGCAATATCAGGCAATGCAATTGAAGAGAGATAATCTATTTCATCAAGGTGATTCATACCCATTTCAATAACTGCCACATCTGTATCCTCTTCTATTCTGAAAATAGTAAGAGGAACGCCAATGTCATTATTGTAATTTCCCTGTGTTTTTACTGTCTTGTATTTTCTTGAAAGTACAGAAGCAACTATATCCTTTGTAGTTGTCTTGCCCACACTTCCTGTTACAGCAACAACTTTAAGATTTGTAAGCTTTTTTCTGTAATATCTTGCTATATCACCTAATGCAGCCCTTGTATCCCTGACTACAACTGACGGTACGGGACAAGCCTCATACTCTCTTTCTGTCACAACAGCAACAGCACCTTCAGCACAAGCCATATCAATAAAATCGTGTCCGTCAAATTTTTCTCCCTTTAATGGTATATAAAGGCAGTTTTCTCCTATATCTCTTGAATCCCTTGATATGGAGTTTATTTCAACATCAGCTCCTCTTAAAGTTCCGCCAATATTTTCTGCAATTTCTTTAAGTGTTAATTTCATATTTATTTCTCTCCCAGTATTTCCTCTGCAGCCTCTGCATCGTCAAAGTGTATTGTTTTATCTCTTAGTATCTGATAGTTTTCGTGTCCCTTACCGGCAATTATTATACTATCACCCAGTTCAGCTATTTCAATAGCCTTTCTTATAGCCTCTTTTCTGTCAACTATCATTTCATAGTTTTTTGTTACAGGTTTAACACCTGCCTCAACCTCTTTAAGTATTGAGTATGGTTCCTCTGAACGTGGGTTATCCGATGTTATAATGGGTATATCACCAAGTCTTGCAACAATTTCACCCATTATAGGACGCTTTGTCCTGTCTCTGTCACCGCCGCAGCCAAACACAGTTATTATCCTGCCTTTAGTAAACTCCCTAACAGCATTAATAATATTTTCAAGCCCGTCAGGTGTGTGTGCATAGTCAACAATTACGTTAAATCCTTTGTTGTTAGGAATATTCTGTATTCTTCCGGGCACACCCTTAATATTGTTTATGCCCTCCTGTATATCCTTTACAGACACTCCAAGACTTAACATAGCACCAATAGCCGCCAAGGCATTATATACACTGAACCTTCCCGGCACCATAAGTTCAAACCTTACATTTTCACCATTTATATTTACAGTAAAATGAACTCTGTCCATTAAATATTCAATTTCTTTTGCCTGCAAATCACTAGGCTTTTCAATACTGTAAGTCATAACGGAGCAAGAGGCATTTTCCACAATTCTTTCAGCCCACTCATCGTCAGCATTTACAACCCCACTCTCACACATATTAAAAAGTTTTGCTTTTGCTGCACAATAGTTTTCCATAGTTTTATGAAAATCCAAGTGGTCCTGCGTCAGATTTGTAAACACACCAACTTTAAATTTTAACCCTTTTACCTTTTTCAGTTCAAGACTGTGAGATGATACTTCCATAACAACATCATCACATTTTTCATCAGCCATTATTCTAAGCATCTTATTAAGCTCAATAGTATCAGGGGTAGTGCTTGTGGCAAAGTCAATTTCCCTCTTCTTTCCGCCTATTCTTATTTCAACTGTACCTATTACAGCTGTTTTATGCTTTATATGGTTTAACACAGACTCTATAAAATAAGTTGTACTTGTTTTGCCGTTTGTTCCCGTTACACCAATTATATTTAAATCCTTACCTGGATTATCGTAAAAATTACAAGCTATAACAGCCAAAGCATCCCTTGCATTTTCCACTTGATATACAGTCATATCTTCAGGAATGTCTTCAATTGAATGTTCTGTAATAACAGCTTTACAGCCATTTTCATAAGCCGCAGGTATAAACCTGTGACCGTCTACAGTCATACCAACCATAGCTATAAACAACACTCCGTCTTTCGCCTTTCTGGAGTCAATTGTCATTGCATTAATGTCAATATCTGTTTTTCCGTTTATTAATTTACCTTCAACATTTTCAAGTATATCTCTTAATTTCAAAATATCACTCCTTCACTGTATTGTCCGGCAAAGTTAAGTTCCGACACAAATATTCAGCCCATAATTATTTATAATTATACTACATTTTTCCTAATCTGTATATAGTAGAATTTTACTATTTTGATTAATTATTGTACCTTTCGGCGGGAACTGTGACTTAACATTTTCACCTTCACCAATGATTTCAACAGTAATTTTGTCCTTTACTGCCTGATTTTTTGCTTTACCTACGCTCATTCCTTCATATAAAGGTACTTCAATAGGAGCAACACCCTTCATTTCAAGCTCTTCTTCACTGTATTGTGGAGTTATCCCCAAATAAGGTAATGAATTTGTTAATAACTCTTTCATTACAGGTCCTGCCACCTGACCTCCGTAATAAACTCCCTGAGGCTCATCAACAAGCACAACAGCTATTACCTGTGGATTTTCAGCAGGAGCAAAGGCACAAAAACTTGCAATGTACTTCCCGCTTCTTCTCGGAAGCTTTTCGCTTGTTGCAGTTTTTCCGCCTATTCTATATCCGGGTATGTATGTCTTATTTCCTGATCCTACCTGAACAACACTTTCAAGTATTTTTTTCATTCTCTCTGATGTTTCTTTTGAAATGGGATTTCCTGCATCCTTATACTCAAATGTTTTTACTGTGTTTCCCTCTTCACCCTTAAGCCCTACTGCAAAATGAGGAGTAACCAGTCTTCCTCCGTTTACAGCAGCAGAAACCGCTCTTATAAGCTGAAGAGGCGTAATCTGAAAACTTTGACCAAAACTCATTGTTGCCAGCTCAACAGGTCCTATGTTTTCCTTTTTATGCATAATACCTACTGCTTCACCGGGCAAATCAACACCTGTTTTCTTATCAAAGCCAAACTTTATCATATATTCATAAAACTTATCACTTCCAAGTCTTGCAGCTATATCCATAAACACTGGATTACAGCTATTTTGTACACCCTGAACAAAAGTCTCGCTTCCATGACTTCTGGGGCTTCTCCAGCATTTTATATATCTTCCGGCAACAGTTCTTCCGCCACCGCAGTTAAAGCTGCTTTCCTCTGTCACAACTCCTTCCTGCAGCCCTGCACAAGAAGTTATTACTTTAAATGTGGAACCCGGTTCATAGGTATCATTAATATTAAAATTTCTCCACATTTGATTTAATGAATCATTCTTCTCCTTTTGCGACATTGAGCCCCACTTTGCCGCAAGCTCCTCATTATTTATTTTATACGGTTCATTTAAATTAAAACTTGGATATGAAGCCATAGCAAGCATTTCGCCGTTTTGAGGATTCATCATTATTATTGAACCTCTTTTTGCACTTTTTCCCCTTACAACCTTTTCTATTGTCTGTTCTGCATACTGCTGCAAATTTACATCTATACTTGTTACAAGGTCATATCCCGGCACAGGCGGAACTCTGTTTTGCTCACTGTTTTTAAGTTCACGCCCTCTGCCGTCTGTCTGTGTCATTATTTTTCCCTTTTCTCCCTTTAAATACTCCTCATATTTTGATTCAAGTCCAATTATTCCCTGATTATCTTTTCCTACAAAGCCTATTACCTGTGCAGCCAAAGTGTTATACGGATATATCCTCAATATATCCTCATCTACCATAACACCCTTAAGCTTTAGTGCGGCAATATCCTCTGCTGTCTTTTTATCCACTTTTGTTTTTATTCTCATCAAAGCAACCCTTTTGTTTATCTTTTCAAGAGTATCGTCATAATCAAGCTCTAGTTTTTCAGACAGTACCTTTGCTACCTTTTCAGGTTCTTCTACCTGTGCATGTATAACGCTTATTGAGGACACAGTTTTTGTTGCAGCAAGAGCTGTTCCGTTTCTGTCCAGTATGTCTCCTCTTTCCGGAGCAATCAATCTGTCTCTTGTCTGCTGCTCATAAGCAGCCTTCTGTAATTTGGGAGCCATAAACATTTGTATATAAAAAAGTCTAACAAGTAAAAGTATAAGTACAAGCTCAATGCAAGCACAGAGAAAAACAGCTCTGCGTCTGGCACCAAGAGGAACACGGCTATTCATACAGACCTCCCTGCTTATTACAGCAGCCGCAGTATTTAAATATTAACTGCATTTAAAATACCGCTGCATAAAAAAAGATATTGTAATGAAGTTTATTTACTCCACTACAATATCTTATTTTAAAATATCACGAACTATTACTATCTTGCACGTATTTTAATAGTCATACCGCTTTCAACTCTTACATTTGCTTCAGGCATTTGAACATAAACCGTAGGACCCGATGACTTTCCCTGTGATGCCGATGTCTGTTTCTCCGACGTAGTTTCTTCAGAATTATTTTCAGATTTGCTCTTCTCGGTTATTTCCTCAGTTTCAAGCTCATCAAGTTCTTCATATCCATAGTCACCGTCATTTTCCTCAGTAACATCCACCTTAAAACCTGCTGATTCAAGCATTTTCTTAGCATCGCTTACCGACAAGCCTACAACTGTAGGTATAGGTATAAGCTTAGTCTTCCCCTTTGTAGCAATAGTAAGCAATATCTTACCTGGCTTTTCATCAAGATTTGTACCGCCAGCAGGTGATTGACTTATAACAGTATCACCTGAACCCAGTATCTGGAAATCAATACCCTCAGCAATAAGCTGGTTTACTGTTTCCTTAAGATTGCTGTTTGTATAGTCTTTAACAGTATATGATGTATCCTTTGCCGCAGCTTTCTTAGTACTGTCATCATAATCAGGCGGAATTGCCTCATAATCTATTATTTTTTCAAAAATCTCTCTAAGCATAGGAACAGGAGTTGCAGCACCGCCTACATCACTGTAATCTCTTGGCTTATGTATAACAGTCATTACCATTATATCAGGATTTTCTACTGAGTGATATGCAACAAATGAAAGTGTGTACTTTTGTTCTTTACGAGGTGCCTGCTGTGCAGTACCTGTTTTTCCGCCAAAACTGTAGCCTGTTATCTGGGCTTTCTTTGCAGTACCCTCCGTGTAAGTTTTTTCAAGAGCCTGTCTTATCCAGTCAGACGTACTCTGAGATATAACCTGTCTTACAACCTGCGGAGACTTTTCATCAATAATATTCCCGTCATTATCAAGCACCTGGCTTACAACATACGGCTGCATAAGCTTACCGCCGTTTATTACAGCAGCCAATGCATTGACAGCCTGCAATGCAGTACAGTTGAAGCCCTGGCCAAATGAGTTTGTAGCCATTTCTACACTATGCAAAGAATCAAGTGTATTAAGCAAATTTGACGCACTTGATTCACCCGGCAAATCTATACCTGTTTTCTCACCAAAGCCAAAGTCATGCTGATACTTTAAATATGTTTCAGGACTCATTTTAGATATAATATCCATCATACCCACATTACATGACTGAGCAAGAACCCCTGCAACGTCCAATGTACCGTGACCGCTTGTAAGATGACACTTAATCTCAGCGTCTGCAACCTTTTTGTATCCTCCGCACACAAATGTATCATTAGGAGAAATAATTCCTTCCTCAAGAGCCATAGCCACAACAACAGGTTTATAAATAGAACCCGGTTCAAAGGTCTCTGATATGTTGAAATTTTTCCAAACCTTATTTGCCTCAGCATATTTTTCTTCATCAGACAAAGCATCAAAGGTCTTTTGCTCATCGGCACTTGTTATCGTTGAAAGCTTCATCGGATTATTTGAGTCAAATGTTGGATACTGTGCCATTGCATATACAGCACCTGTATTAGGATTTACAATTATAGATGAGGCATACTCAGGTGCATAGGAATTATATGCTTCCTTACAGGCCTCCTCAGCATACTGCTGCAAATGTGCGTCAAGGGTTGTTACAACTTTATTTCCTTTAACGGGATTTTCTCTCTGCGTAACAATTGTACCATCTGCCTCATAAGTTCTGAAAGTTCTTCCGGGAATACCCAGCATATAATTATTATAATAACTTTCAAGTCCCCATGAACTGTCACCTCTTACAAATCCAAGAACCTGAGCAGCCAAACTTCCATGAGGATATGACCTTTTAGTATCCTGCTCGCCATAAATCCAATTATAACCAAGTTCATTAATCTTTTTACCGTTTTCGTATGAAACATCCTGAGCAATTATATAGTAATGCCTGTTTACCGCAGGCTTTCCTTCAGAATCAAGAGCTACATACGATTCAAGAGTATCCTTGCTAATCCCAAGTATAGACTCGATTTGTGCAAACCCTGTGTCCTTTGAGAATGTAGGCGGAGTGTATTCCTTTCCTGCTTCAACAGCTGCTGCTCTTGCCTTTTCAGCTTTAGCTCTCTCATTATTGTCAACTTCAACCAATAACAAAGGATCAAGAACAATATCAAAAACAGTTTCTCCCACTGCAAGAGTTTCACCGTTTCTATCAACAATATCCCCTCTGTTTGGAGAAATAACTTTATCCTGTATTTTATTTATTTGCTGATTTATTGCAGTTGTCTCAAGTTCAGCTCCGTCCATTTTTATCATAAATACACGAAAATATCCTAAAAACCCTATTACTATAACAAATAGGATTAGTAGGATAATTAATCTTGAAGAAAAAAATTTTCCCTTTATTTTTTTGTCTTTATCATTAAACACATCTTTTTTCTGTGATTTATTCATTATTATCAATCCTTCATATACAGCTATTACCATAAACAGTTAACCATACTGTTTATTAACTGCCGTCTTATATGCAAAGCATATATTATTATATTATAACTGCCAAATTTTTCAACCAACTTCAAATTCAGCAAACTTAAATTGCAGCAAACCAGTTATAATATATGTTTATTTTTTCAGCAGCCCTTTAATAAATTCCCACACACTTTTATCCTGAGTAGCAATTTTAGCGTCATACTGCACAGTATAACTTTCATTTGGAACCTGTACTTCTGTAATCTGATAAGCCTGAGGTTTTTGTAAACCAAGCTTTTCAGCTTCACGTGCTATTTTATTTAAATCAACATTATCATCAAGAGAAGTTTTCAAGTATTGATTTTCTTCTTGTATCTCCGCTAGCTCTGCCTGTTTAGCTGAAATTTCTCCTCTATAGCTGCTGTTAATTGCATACGCACAAAGTAACGCAAGGGAAAGAGTAAAAACAACGGCAATAGAAGCTATTGTCCTAGGCATATTCAACTGTACTATCTCCTTTTCCTCAGCGTGTTTAACTCTTTTTCTTCTTTTTTGTTCCACATTCATATCATAGTAGTAGTCCTGATAATAATAATCCTGTGCAACAGAGCTGTTATTATACTTTGTATAGTTACCGCTGTAATAACCATACTCTTTATTAACACGGTTTCCCACACTTGTTCTGTTATAACTGCTGTCACTCATTGTATTCTGTATATTATAACTTCTTGTTCTGTTACTGCTTCTGAGTGTACTTCTTCCAGAGGTATTGCCGGTTCTTTTATGATTGTTATAACTAGCCTTATTAGACTTCATGCAGCTTCCCCCTCAAATATCAGCCTCACAGCTTTTCAACAATTCTCAGTTTTGCACTGTGTGCTCTTCGGTTATCTTCTAGTTCTTCCTGCCCCGGTAAAATGGGTTTACGGGTAATAACTTTAACTTTAGGTTTTTTACCGCAAACACATATAGGAAAATCTCTTGGACAGGTACAGGGATTTTCCAGATTTCTAAATACATTTTTTACTATTCTGTCCTCAAGGGAATGAAATGTTATTATGCAAATTCTGCCGCCTGATTTAAGCAGGTCAGCCATATCATTTATTGTATCTTCAAGTATTCCAAGTTCATTGTTTACTTCTATTCTTATTGCCTGAAAGGTTCTCTTTGCAGGGTGAGGACCGTCAGACCTTGCTCCCTTAGGTACAGCTTTTTTAATTACAGAAACTAAATCAAATGTAGTTTCAATAGGTTTTTGTTTTCTTTCATTTATAATAAACTCTGCTATTCTCTTTGCCCATCGTTCTTCTCCATAATCTTTGATTATGCGGGTGAGCTCTTCTTTTGTGTATTCATTAACCACCACATAAGCAGACAGAGGACGTCTTTGATCCATTCTCATATCGAGCGGAGCATTGTGGTTGTAGGAGAAACCCCTGTCTGCCTCATCTAACTGGTGGGAGGATACACCGAGATCGAGTAAAAATCCATTAACACTTTCCTGACCTAAGTCAAGATTTTTTGCTATATTTTTAATATTTGAGAAATTATCTCTGACATACTTAACATTAGTATATTCTTTAAGCCTTTCACCTGCTGCCTTTATTGCATTGGCGTCCTGATCTATTCCAATCAGCATACCATTTTCAGAAAGCTTAGAGGCTATATAGCTTGAATGCCCGCCTCCGCCAAGGGTACAGTCAATATAAGTACCATCAGGCACTATATTCAACCCTTCTATACATTCATTTAATAAAACAGGCACATGCTCAAAATTCATTTTCTCAAATCCTTATTTTCTTTTTAATATTCCACAATTTACATTACAACAGCTTGTACAATTATGGTATAATTCTTTTAAATGCCAAATTCACTGAGAGATTCAAGGCTTTCATCATCAAAAACATAAGAAGAATTATATTCCTCCCATTTAGCCTTGTCCCATATTTCAACTTTGTCACCATTTCCTGCACTTACTATTTCCTTTGTGATGCCTGCATATTCTCTTAATTTCAGCGGAATCATTATTCTTCCGTTGCCGTCAGGTTCGCATTCAAAGGCAGAAGCCAGTTTAAATCTTTTATAAGCATTTGCTTTACGGTTAGTTGTCGGCAGTTTATTAAGCTTTGAAACAAGTTCGTTCCAGCTTTCCATGGTATAAAGTGCAAGGCAGTTATCAAGTTCTTGAGCAACAATAAACTTTTCCCCAAGTTCCTCTCTGAATTTTGCAGGAACAATAGCCCTGCCCTTTGCATCAATATTATGTATATATTCGCCTATAAACATAAAACCACCACTTTCAAACCACAGCAATTCCACTGTGAACCACTTTCAACCACCTTCAACCACCTTGATACTTATTTTACAATATTTACACTAAAATATCAATAGGTAAAAATGGTAAATTTCTTACAAAATTATGTAGTTTTATATAAATATTGCTTAAAAGGCATAAAATATAGCTTTTACTAAATATAGTATAACACAAATATTGAAAACTAGATATAGTATTTTTAACATTTTTTAATATTTTTTAATATTTGCTTAATATATTAGCAACAAT
>ULQT01045118.1_pt1 | contig 20657 bp, 23 predicted proteins | sample 1954791 | NCBI WGS metagenome assembly ULQT01 (sample SAMEA4835663, study PRJEB28245) | human gut metagenome | biome: gut microbiome; material: fecal sample | place: Denmark | collected 2008 | reverse complement strand
GGGGGGAGCCATTATCGGCGGACTGTTCGGCAAAGGTAAAGGCGCGGCCATCGGTGCGGCGGTAGGCGCTGCGGTAGGTACGGGCGCAGGTGTGGCCATCGGCCATAAGATGGATAAAAAGGCCGCCGAAGCCGCCAAGATTGAAGGCGCGCAGGTGGAAGTGGTGAAAGACGCCAACAACCTGGATGCCGTTAAGGTGACGTTCGACTCCGGTATTCTGTTTGCCTTCAACTCCTCTACGCTGAGCAACGACGCGAAAGCTTCTTTGCGCGACCTTGCCAAGATTCTGAAGGAAGATACTACCACGGACATCGCCATCATAGGGCATACCGACAAGGTCGGCACGTACGAAGCCAACATGAAGGTTTCCAAGAACCGCGCTTATGCCGTAGAGAATTACTTGCAGGATTGCGGCGTATCTCCCTCGCAATTCAAGCAAGTGGAAGGTGTGGGATACAATGAATACGACGAAAGCCTGTCGGCCGCCCAGAATCGCCGTGTGGTAATCTTTATGTATGCCAGCGAGCAGATGATTAAGAACGCGGAAGCGGGAAAATGATAGTCCCGGCCATCATCTCCCATGAAGCTTTCCAAACCCTTGCGTATCATCCGCAATCTGTTGCTCTTCTTCTTTATATCCACTACCGTAACGGTAGTGGTTTATAGTTTTATGCCGGTATATGTCACGCCGCTGATGATTATCCGAAGCGTGCAACAGGTATTTAAAGGGGAAAGCCCCGCATGGCATCATGAATGGGTGCCGTTCGATAAGCTCTCCCCTCACCTGCCTATGGCCGTCATAGCGTCGGAAGACAACCGTTTTGCCACACACAACGGCTTCGACTTCATCGAAATACAGAAAGCCATGAAAGAGAACGAGAAGCGCAAGCGGAAACGCGGCGCGAGCACCATCAGCCAGCAGACGGCAAAGAACGTATTTCTGTGGCCGCAGTCCTCATGGATTCGCAAGGGCTTTGAAGTTTACTTTACGTGGATGATAGAGATGTTCTGGTCTAAAAAGCGGATAATGACGGTCTACCTCAACTCCATCGAAATGGGCAAAGGCATCTACGGAGCGCAAGCGGCCGCCCGATACAAGTTCCATACCACCGCCGCCAAGCTCACCGCCGGACAATGCGCACTGATTGCTGCAACCCTGCCCAACCCTATCCGCTTTGATTCCGCACACCCCTCAAGCTATATCCTGAAAAGGCAGGGACAGATACTGCGATTGATGAAACTCGTACCGAAATTTCCACCGGAAGAGCCGACGGGCTCTAAGAAAAAAAAGAAATAATAAAACATTCTCTTGTGAAGAAATAAGAATTTTCATACATTTGCAATAAGCAATAAAAAAGAAACGAAAAAGGATAAACTGAAAAATAAATTTAGTTTATAAAACGCGAAAGGAAAGCGTCGCTACCCGCGCACAGGTTGAAATCGCTCCGGCCACCCTGTTCCTTATTCGGGAAACAGAGTTTCAAAGCCTGTGGAAACAAGAGGGGGAATGGACGTTTTTACTTGCTTATGCACTATACCATGATAAACATCGGCAAACTGATAGAAATGGAATTACACCGCCAGGAGCGCTCTGCAAGCTGGTTCGCAAAGAAATTATACTGCGACCGCACCAATGTGTATTCCATCTTCAAACGACACAGCATAGATACAGATTTACTAATGCGCATCTGTTACATACTGAACTGCGATTTCTTCCGGTACTACTCCGGCGAGCTTCAAGAACACCCTTTTCCACCCGTAGACAACAAAGAAAACGACGCGGAATAAAGCGCACCTCATGTAGAATATTATCCTACACTTCTGTATAAATAAAAACTACATACAGACAAAGTTTTTCGATTCGATAGAAATTATCTTTGCATCGTTTTAATATTAATTTAAAAAAAAGAACAAAATGAAAAACTTTGAACTTAAATTTTGGTTGTCTTGTATGATGATGGCTTTATGCCTTGGTTTTACATCTTGCGGTGATGATGATGAAGGTATCGAGGGAGATGCCAACGAACTGATTATCGGTGACTGGAAAGTGGTTGACGAATACGGTTGGTACAAATATCAAGACGAAGAAACCGGCAAATGGGTAAAAGAGGAATACGGCAAGGAAGACGGCGACTACATCAATGAAATCTTCAGCTTCAAAAAAGATGGTACCGGTTCGGAAAAACAGGCAGGTTACACCGAAAACTTCACTTGGAAAATTAATGCTCAGAAGCTCACTTTGAAATATGATCATTACAGCATGGAATGTACCATTGAGCAGATGAACGCTAAAAAGGCTACCATGTCTTTCTATGAAAAAGACGAAGACGGTGAAGAAGAGGCTATGGTACTTGTACTTGAAAAGCAATAAATAAAGGCTTGAAACCCTTTCATTAATAATAAAAACGCCTCGCGTTGGTAATCCAAACGCGAGGCGTTTTTATATTATCTCCGGCAGTTTTAAAGGGAAATCCCCGGCAATCAGGACACAAACTCCCGGTGTCCGGAACAATCAATAAGCATGTCCCCCCTCTTCCCGCATCTCTTTCGCATCTATTTTCTTCTTGTCGATGCTACGCCATGCGTAGAAAATGTATGCAAGCACAAAAGGGACCAGAACAGACACATAAGCCATTACCCGCAACGTGAACTGGCTGGAGCAACTGTTTGCCAGCGTCAGCGAGCTTTGCAGGTCGGCGGTAGAGGGATAATAAGCAGTATTGTTATAACCCGCCACAAGCAGCAGCGCCAGCACCGTAAGCACCGTACCCGCACCGGCAAACCATATTCCTTTATCGAAAGCAGGTTTCCACACCGTACGGATAATTCCCCAAAGTACCGCAAGCACGCCCACAAGGAATATAATCAGCACCACAGGCATTTCGATGAAGTTCGTCAGATACTTATAGGGCTCCATAAAGACCTCTCCGGTTTCCGGATTCACCGCATATCCCTCGGCAAGCAGCGTACGGATAACGAACGTCAGGAAGAACACCAGGAACAACCCCGTATTTCCCCACAACGCGCGGCGGCAACGTTTCACCAAATCGGCATCACTGATATTATTTATGAAATAAAGTGAACCGAGAATACGCGCCAGGAAGAACACAGCCAGCCCCAGCACTACATTCCAGGGATTGAGCAACGCATCCAGGCCATGTCCCGCATTCGCCCAACTGCTGATAACCGGCATCACCGTATCAGCGATATTACCTTTGTCGATATAAAACTCCGACCCCGTAAAGAACGTTGCCACCGCACCGCCCAACAGCACCGGCCCTACCACTCCGTTTATCACCAGAAAAGCGCGATACGTCGTCTTACCCAGCAGATTGCCCGCCTTCGACTGGAACTCATAGCTGACGGCCTGCAACACGAAAGTAAACAGGATAATCATCCACAGCCAGTAGGCTCCGCCGAAACTCGTACTGTAAAACAACGGGAACGACGCAAAGAACGCCCCGCCGAACGTCACGAGCGTAGTAAACGTAAACTCCCACTTCCGCCCCGTAGAGTTGATTATCATCTTACGCTGCTCTTCCGTCTTGCCCAGACAAAATATCAACGAGTTACCCCCCTGCACAAACAGCAGGAAAACAAGTAAGGCCCCCAACAGGGACACTACAAACCACCAATATTGTTGAAGAAATAGATAGGTATTCATGTGAAAAGTTATGAGTTATAAGTTATAAGTTATGAGTTATGGGGGAGTTCGTTTTCCGGACCTTTCCGTATCGCTTTCAGCATAATGCCCACTTCGGCAATCAGCATAATGGTGAACAGTACGAGGAAAATGAAGAATGTGGTCTGCACGGAGCCGACATCCAGTTTGGAAATAGCGGCACTGGTGGGCAACATATCCTGAATGGCCCACGGCTGACGTCCGCACTCGGCAACCACCCAACCGGCCTGTCCGGCAAGATAGCCCAACGGAATGGTCAGCATGGCCACCCAATGCATCCAGCGCATCCGCGACAAGTCTTTCTTATAGGCAAGCACAAGAACCACGATAAAGAAAAGGATGAAATACCCGCCCAATATCACCATGATTCGGAACATATAGAAAGTGAGCGGCACATTGGGAACCAGCTCGTTTACATCCTTGATATAACCATAACCGAAATACGCCACATTCTCTTTCAGCACTTTGGCAGCCACCTGCGCATCGGCATCATTGCCCGCAGCCTTGGCGGCGCGATAGGCGGAGAAAGCGCCGATAGCCGCCTTTCCCTTCTCAATCTTTTCTTGAGCGGAGAGCGCGGTCGTACCGTCTTTCAGGGGATAACCGCCTTTCAGCAGGTCGTTGATGCCCGGCACGAAAGCCTTTGAGTCACGCTCGGCAAGCAGCGACAGGAACTTGGGAATCTCCATGCGGAAAAGGAAAGCATCCTTTCCGTCACCGGCCGTTTCCTTTTCGGGATTGAGAATGCCGAAAGCCACCAGCCCGGCTCCTTCCTGTCCCTGATAATAACCTTCCATGGCAGCCAGCTTCATAGGCTGTTTCTGCGCCACCTGATAACCGGAACCGTCGCCCGTCCATGCGGAAAGCACAGCGGCGCACAGTCCCACCCAGGCGGCTATCTTTATGCTTGACAAGGCAAACTTCTTCTCACGGTTCTTCCACAGATACCAGCAACTCACGCCTACCACAAACACCGCGGCCAGCACCCAGCCGGACAATACGCTGTGGAAAAACTTGTTGACTGCCATCGGCGAAGTAGCCACAGCCCAGAAGTCCACCATTTCGTTGCGGGCGGTATCGGGATTGAATTCCATGCCTACCGGGTTCTGCATCCAGGCGTTTGCCACCAGAATCCACCAGGCGGAGATAGTAGCGCCAAGACCCGTAAGCCAGGTAGAGGCCAGGTGGAAGCGTTTGCTCACCTTGTCCCAACCGAAGAACATCACCGCAATGAACGTGGCTTCCATAAAGAATGCCAGGATGCCTTCGATAGCCAGCGGCGCACCGAAGATGTCGCCCACAAACCAGCTGTAATTGCTCCAGTTCGTACCGAATTCAAACTCCAGAATCAATCCCGTAGCCACACCTATGGCGAAGTTGATGCCGAAGAGCTTCATCCAGAACTTGGCTGTATGTTTCCAAAACTCGTCACCCGTACGGTAGTACACCGTTTCCATGATGCCCATAATCACCGCCAGTCCTAAAGTAAGCGGCACGAAAATCCAATGATAGATAGCGGTCAAAGCGAATTGCGCTCTCGACCAGTCAATCAGGGAAGTGTCAATGTTTTCAAGCATGAGAGGTAAAATATTAAGTATAAAGTATAAAGTATTAAGTATAATATCAAGTATAAAGAATAGTGAAAAGAGCCATCCCGCCCCCTAATCACTAATCGCTAATCACTAATCCCTAATCACCGTTCTCCTGCGCCCTCAGAATCAGTTCGCGGCTGACATACTCTTCCTTATCGCTGCCTACGGCGGCTTTGTTCAGATAGTTCGGGAAGAAGAAAAGGCGAAGGATAAAAAACATGATAAACAGTTTGATTGCAATTATCAGCCACAAAGTACGTCCTAATGTCATACTCCGGAAGCCCTCAACATAGAATTGCCAAATACCGGTCACGAGGTTTCTCATAGAAGCTCAATTTATAATCATTACAAATATAAAATACTTTTATATAAATAACAAATAAAAGGCTGAAAAGTTAATTGTCGGCAGAAAAAAGTAGTCCGCCGATACAATCCAGGCAAACGTCTATTGTTTTTGCCGTTTCCGGAAGCGCCGCCTACTTTTGTGAAGGTAAAACATAGAAATCAGGAAATATGATAAACGTAAGAAGATTGACAGTGATATCGCTCTGTGTGGCAAGCACCTGCGCCGGCAACGTAACGCTGCAAGCGCAAGACGCCGCCATCGGCGCACAGCAACGGGACAGCGTACAGGCACTTCCCGCACAATGGGATTTGCAAACGTGCATCGACTACGCCTTGCGGCAGAATATCACCATCCGCAAGAACCGCCTCAACGCCGAAAGCGCCGAAGTGGACGTGAAGACCGCCAAGGCAGCCCTCTTCCCCAGCCTCACGGCATCCGTAAGCCAGCGTATCGTAAACCGCCCCAACAGCGAAACGAATACGATTATCGACGGCGACAACATCACCAGCAGCCAGAGCAAGACCAGCTACAACGGCAGCTACGGCATCGATGCCAACTGGACGCTCTACAACGGCAGCAAACGCCTGAACACCCTGAAACAGCAACGGATGAACAACCGCATCGCCGAACTGAGCGTGGCAGAGAGCGAGAACAACATCGAAGAGAGCATCACGCAAATCTACGTACAGATTCTCTACGCCGCCGAAGCCGTCAAAGTAAACGAAGCGACCCTCGCCGTCAGCCGGGCGGAATGCGAACGGGCACGCGCCCTGCTCGCGGCGGGAAGCATCGCCAAGAGCGACCTTGCCCAACTGGAAGCGCAAGTCAGCACCGACAACTATCAATTGGTAACCGCACAAGCCACCCTGCAAGATTACAAACTGCAACTGAAACAACTCCTCGAACTGGACGGCGAAAAGGAAATGACGCTCTACATCCCCACGCCCGGCGATGAGAACGTATTGTCTCCGCTACCCTCAAAGACCGATGTCTACCGCTCCGCCCTCACCCTGCGCCCGGAAATCGAGGCAGGCCGGCTGAATGTCAAAGCCTCGGAGCTCGACATCGACATCGCCCGTTCCGGTTACATCCCCACCGTCAGCCTCAGCGCAGGCATAGGGAGCACGAACACCAACGGCAACGACTTCACCTTCGGCGAGCAAATCAAGCAGAACTGGAACAACTCTTTGGGCGTAACCGTAAGCGTGCCCATCTTCAACAACCGCCAGACCAAGAGCGCCGTACAGAAAGCCAAAATCCAGAAGCAGAGCAGCGAACTGGACTTGCTGGACAGCCAGAAAGCCCTGTACAAAACCATCGAAGGCCTATGGCTGGACGCCAACAGCGCACAGCAACGCTACGTTGCCGCCACAGAGAAGCTGCGCAGTACACAAACCAGCTACGACCTCATCCAAGAGCAGTTCAACCTCGGCATGAAGAACACCGTGGAACTGCTGACGGAGAAGAACAACCTGCTCAATGCGCAGCAGGAAACTCTGCAAGCCAAATACATGGCGATACTGAACACGCAACTGCTGAAATTCTATCAGGGAGAAAAGATTACGCTTTAACCGGCTAATTCAAAATAAGTAAAGATGCCTAATCAACCGATACTATCGGTATAAACTAAATTTCAACATTAATAAAGATACAGAGTATGAACAAGAAGAAAATCATCCTTATCGCCGTAATCGTCGTAGCAGTGGTCGGCGCAGGCTTCCGGCTCTTCGGCGGCTCTAAGGCCAAACATAAAGTGACCTACGAGACAGCCGCCGTCACCAAAGGCGAGATATCGGAATCGGTAACCGCCACCGGCACCATCGAACCGGTGACGGAAGTGGAAGTCGGTACGCAGGTCAGCGGCATCATCGACAAGATATACGCCGATTACAATTCCGTAGTCACCAAAGGCCAGCTCATAGCCGAAATGGATCGCGTGACGCTGCAAAGCGAAGTAGCTTCCCAACGTGCCGCCTACAACGGTGCGAAAGCCGAATACGAGTATCAGCGGAAGAACTACGAACGCAACCGCGGACTGCACGAAAAACAGCTCATCAGCGACACCGACTACGAGCAGTCCGTCTACAACTACGAGAAAGCGAAAAGCAACTACGAAAGCAGTCAGGCATCGCTGGCCAAGGCCGAACGTAACCTGTCGTACGCCACCATCACCTCGCCCATCGACGGTGTGGTCATCAACCGTGCGGTAGAGGAAGGACAGACGGTGGCATCCGGCTTCGAAACCCCTACCCTGTTCACCATCGCCGCCGACCTTACGCAGATGCAGGTGGTGGCCGACGTGGATGAAGCCGACATAGGCGGTGTGGAAGACGGGCAGCGCGTTACCTTTACCGTAGACGCTTATCCCAACGATACCTTTGAAGGCGTGGTAACGCAGATTCGCTTGGGCGAGGACAGCTCCTCAAGTTCCGGCAGCAGCACCACGTCCAGTACGGTTGTCACCTACGAGGTGGTTATCTCCGCCCCCAATCCCGACTTGAAACTGAAGCCCCGTCTCACGGCCAACGTCACGATTTATACGCTCGACCGCAAAGGCGTGCTTTCCGTTCCGGCGCGCGCGCTCCGTTTCACTCCCGAAAAGCCGCTCATCGGCGACAATGACATCGTAAAAGATTGCGAAGGCGAGCACAAGCTTTGGACACGCGAGGGCAATACATTCACCGCGCATCCCGTAGTGGTGGGTATCTCCAACGGTGTGAATACGGAAATCGTAAGCGGCATCGGCGAAGGTGCGGTAGTAGTGACCGAAGCCACCATAGGCCGCATGCCGGGCGAAGGCGCGACGGCGGATACGCAGCAGGAACCCAGCGGCGAGAAGAGTCCGTTCATGCCGGGCTCCCCGGGAAGCAACAAGAAGAAAAAGTAAATGATAATACATCATTAACCATGAGCAAAACCGTAATTGAACTTCAAAACATAAAGCGGAACTTCCGGGTGGGAGACGAAACGGTGCATGCGTTGCGCGGCGTATCGTTCTCCATCGGTGAGGGAGAGTTCGTGACCATCATGGGTACGTCCGGCTCGGGAAAATCGACGCTGTTGAACATACTCGGCTGTCTGGACACGCCTACCGTAGGCGAGTACCTGCTGGACGGCATCTCCGTGCGCACCATGAGCAAGTCACAGCGTGCCGTACTCCGCAACCGTAAAATAGGCTTCGTATTCCAAAACTACAACCTGCTGGCCAAGACCACAGCCGTGGAGAACGTGGAGCTGCCACTGATGTACAACTCGTCCGTATCGGCCGCCGAACGCCGGAAACGCGCCGTCGAAGCGTTGAAAGCCGTAGGACTGGGCGACCGTCTGGAACACAAGTCCAATCAGATGTCCGGCGGACAGATGCAACGCGTAGCCATCGCCCGCGCACTGGTAAACAATCCCGCCGTGATTCTGGCGGACGAGGCCACCGGTAATCTGGATACACGCACCTCGTTTGAAATTCTGGTGCTTTTCCAGAAGCTGCATGCCGAAGGGCGTACCATCATCTTCGTTACGCACAATCCGGAGATAGCCCAATACAGCAGCCGCAACATCGTATTGCGCGACGGGCGGGTGAAAGACGACACAGTCAACCCCGACATCCTGAACGCCGCCGAGACATTGGCCGCGCTGCCCAAACAAGAAGATGATTGATACAGAAAACAATATTCATAAAACACTAAACCAATGAACGGAACCAACCTTTTCAAAATAGCTCTCCGGGCGCTTGCCAACAATAAGCTGCGGGCTTTCCTCACGATGCTGGGTATCATCATCGGCGTGGCGTCCGTCATCACGATGCTTGCCATCGGGCAGGGTTCAAAGAAGAGCATCCAGGCGCAAATCTCCGAAATGGGCTCGAATATGATAATGATTCATCCGGGAGCGGACATGCGCGGCGGCGTACGGCAAGACCCCAGCGCCATGCAGACGCTGAAGCTCACCGACTACGAAGCCTTACGCAACGAAACGAACTTCCTGTCTGCCGTCAGCCCCAACGTATCCTCGTCGGGACAGCTCATCGCGGGCAACAACAACTACCCCTCTTCCGTAAACGGCGTAGGTACGGACTACCTCGAAATCCGCCAGCTTACGGTGGACAACGGCACGATGTTCACGGAAGCCGACATACAGACTTCCGCCAAAGTATGCGTCATCGGCAAAACGATACAGGACAATCTTTTCCCCGACGGAGAAGACCCCGTAGGACGTATTATCCGCTTCAACCAGGTGCCTTTCCGTGTGACGGGCGTACTGAAAGCCAAAGGTTACAACAGCATGGGCATGGACCAGGATGATGTGGTGCTCGCTCCCTACACCACCGTGATGAAGCGTCTGCTTGCACAGACTTATCTGCAAGGTATCTTCGCATCCGCCCTCACCGAGGACATGACGGACAACGCCACCGAGGAAATCACCGGGATTCTGCGCCGTAACCATAAACTGAAAGACAGCGACGACGACGATTTCACCATACGCAGCCAGCAGGAGCTCAGCTCGATGCTGAACACCACCACCGACCTGATGACCACTCTCCTCGCCTGTATCGCAGGCATATCGCTGGTAGTAGGCGGTATCGGCATCATGAACATCATGTATGTATCCGTAACGGAACGTACCCGCGAAATCGGTCTGCGCATGAGTGTGGGCGCCAGAGGAGTGGATATTCTGTCGCAATTCCTCATCGAGGCTATCCTCATCAGCATCACCGGCGGACTTATCGGCGTTATCATCGGCTGCGGCGCAAGCTGGATAGTAAAGAGCGCAGCCCATTGGCCTATTTACATACAAGCCTGGAGCGTATTCCTCAGCTTTGCCGTCTGCACGGTAACGGGAGTGTTCTTCGGCTGGTATCCCGCCAAAAAAGCGGCAGACTTAGACCCGATAGAAGCGATACGATATGAGTGATGAGGGATAAGTGATTAGCGATTAGTGATAAACGATTAGCGATTGGGGATAAACGGTTAGTTTTTATTGATAGCTAATCCCTAATCCCTAATCGCTAATCACTTATCACTAATCACTTATCACTAACAGTTAATCACTAATCGCTTATCACTAATCACTAAAAAAAACTATCTTTGCATTTGTATGAAACAATTTCTCTACTCACGGTCGCGCATCATCGAAGCCTTGATTCATATCATCGGCTGGGGAATAGTATTTGCCTTTCCTTTTGTGATGATGACACGCAGCGGATTCACCATTACGTGGGTGGAATACCTGCGTCATGGCAGTGTTGTTCCGCTGTCGTTTCTTATCGTGTTCTACGGTAATTACTGCTTTCTCATCCCCCGCTATCTGTTCGAGGGACACATCAGGCAGTATCTGCTGCTGAACGTGTTGCTGATAGTTTGCGTTACCGCAGGCGTGCATTTCTGGCAGGAGTACGCATTCCACGCCTATGCCAAAGTGGAAGACGAGGGCAGACGGCACATGGGCCCGCCGAAGTGGATATTCATCATGCGTGATTTCTTTTCCATGATACTTACCGTAGGACTGAGTGCGGCCATCCGTCTCAGCGGACGTTGGGTACAGGTGGAAGCCGCCCGCCGTGAAGCCGAGAAAAGCCGTACGGAAGCGGAACTGAAGAATCTGCGCAATCAGCTCAACCCTCATTTCCTGCTCAATACGCTGAACAATATCTACGCGCTCATCACCTTTGATACGGATAAGGCTCAAACGGCCGTACAGGAACTGAGCCGCCTGCTGCGCCATGTCCTTTACGACAATCAGCAGAATTTCGTGACTTTGGGCAAGGAAATGGATTTCATAAAGAACTACATCGCGTTGATGCGCATCCGCCTCTCGGCCAATGTCACCGTTGAAACACGTTTCGACATCCGTCCCGACAGCCCTACGGAGATTGCCCCGCTGATATTCATCTCTCTCATAGAGAATGCTTTCAAGCATGGCATCTCTCCCACCGAGTCCAGCCATATCCGTATCTATTTCAGTGAAAGCGCGCATGAGGTGCGTTGCGAAATCGCCAACAGTTACCACCCCAAGAACGAAGCCGATAAGAGCGGCAGCGGCATCGGACTGGAGCAAGTGCGTAAGCGTCTGGAGCTGACCTATCCCGGCCGGTACGCATGGCAGCACGGCGTAAGCGAGGACGGAAAAGAATATAAATCGGTTTTAGTAATCAATCACTGACAACATGAATCTGAAGTGTGCAATCGTAGACGATGAACCGCTGGCTCTGAACTTGTTGGAGAGCTACGTCAACAAAACCCCGTTTCTGGAACTTGCCGGCAAATACTCCAGTGCGGTGCAAGCGATGAACGATTTACCGGACAAGCATGTCGACCTTCTCTTCCTCGACATACAAATGCCCGAACTCAACGGACTGGAGTTCTCCAGAATGGTAGATACGCATACGCGCATAGTTTTCACCACCGCTTTCGACCAATATGCCATAGACGGGTATAAAGTCAACGCCCTCGATTATCTGCTGAAACCTATCTCGTACGTAGACTTTCTGCAAGCCGCCAACAAAGCCGTGCAATGGTTCGAACTGTTGCAACAGCCCAAAGAGGAAATTGAAAGTATCTTCGTGAAAAGTGATTACAAGCTGGTGCAAGTGGAACTCAGAAACATCCTCTACATCGAAGGCCTGAAAGACTATATCAAAATCTATGAGGAGAACTCCCCCAAGCCCATTCTCTCACTCATGAGCATGAAGTCCATGGAAGAACTCCTGCCCGCTTCCCGCTTCATACGCGTGCATCGTTCCTATATCGTCCAAAAAGATAAGATACGTATCATCGACCGCGGACGTATCGTTTTTGGCAAGAACTATATCCCCATCAGTGACAGTTACAAACAAATATTCCAGGATTTTCTTAATAAAAGGAGTTAAAAAGCCCCTCATAGGTTTATATTTTATTGAAATCGGCCTATTTCTAATAATATCCTATTGCATATTAAAAGATGTTTTTTTACCTTTGCGGCGAACAGATAGGAGTTGTGAAACTCCCCCAATAGAATAGTTTAGTTAAGTCTAGTTTAGTTTTTGTGTAAGCACTTCCTTCGTAAGCGAACGTTGGAAGTGCTTTTATTTATAGACTTATCAAGTACTTACGAAAATGCGTATTTCCAATATTTCGCAGCAGGTTGCAAAATTTGATTGTCGGACGATTGTCGGACACCGATTTTATTACTACCAAATTGTCGCAACTTTATTAAACAAAAATATGGCAACGCTTAAACTTTGTATCGTACCTGCAAAAGTGCTTATCAACGGAAAGCACAAAGTAAGAATATCACTGGCTCATAATTCCAATACCAGGTATATTCCAACAAACTGTATTATTGACACCCCATCACAATTCAAAGAGGGGCAAGTTATCAATCATCCGGAAGCGGCTTCCATGAACATGAAACTTCGGAATCTGCTTAACCATTATCAGAATGTTATCGATAACATATATGATGTGGACGTATATTCATGTTCCGAACTCCGGGAAATCATCATAAAAAAGAAAGACTACACCAATGCCAAGTTTTCCTCTGCAATGGCATCTTATCTATCAGAGCTTGCAGAGGAAAAAAGAAACAAATCTGAGAAGTTGTATCGCTTGGCATGCCAATCATTCATCAAGTCCCAAGGTGATTTGTTACTTTCAATGATTACCCCCCGGAACATCAAGCATTTTGAAATGAGCCTTGAAGACAAGCGGCTCTCTCCTACTACTATCAAAATCTACCTTACATTACTTAAAGTAATCATCAACTATGCCAAAAAGCATAATATGGTCAGATACGAAGTAGAACCGTTTGAATTTTGCAGAATGCCGTCAGCCAATATCCGTGAATTAGACCTTAGTATTGATGAAGTAAGAGCAATCCGAGATATGGAAATTCCTAAATACAATATCGGAGTAGTACGTGATATTTTCATGTTAAGCTATTATCTGGGTGGTATCAATCTTGTAGATATGCTTGATATCGATTTCCGAAAAGAATGGATAGAATATTACCGGCGGAAAACAAAAAACAAAAAAAGTGGTGAAAGTAAAACTGCATTCTCCGTCCAGCCGGAAGCAAGGGAAATCATAAACAAATATATGCAGAAGAATGGAAAACTTGTTTTTGGCAAGTACAAAACATTCGGGCAATGTTATTCTGTTGTATCCCGCAAAATGGAAGAACTCGCCAAAATAGCAGGAATAAGAAAGCATGTAGTTTATTATTCTGCACGTAAATCATTCGTTCAGCATGGATTCGAATTAGGTATATCCTTAGAAATTCTTGAATATTGTATCGGTCAGTCAATGAAAACGAACCGCCCTATATTCAACTATTTTCGAGTAATGCGAAAACATGCGGATGATGCAATGAGGAAAATTTTCGATAGCTTAAAATGATTGTTTCTGAACGAAAGCTATTGCTTCGGTAATGGCTTCTTCCCTCTCCTTTTCTACATCAGAGTTCAAACGGTCTATTAACTCCATATTTCCCGTTATTGCGGTTTTCACGCAATCGGAATACGTGACTGTTAGCTGATAATGACCGTAGCCAATGAAAGCCTTTGTGAGCTTTGGAGAGGATGATTGAGATTTACCCATAATGCAACGGATTAAGAAGCGGAAAAAAGAACGGTTCCGCTTTCCCGTTGCGTTACATATCTACTTGCGTCGGATACAGGATGCCATTAAGCTATCTCACGGGGGTCGGAACCGTATATGAATAAGCTACTGGCAAAATCAATCACCAGTAGCTCAACGGTCAGGATACCACCCGACGCAAATCAAAACATGTAACGCATTGCAAATATGGAAAAAATATGCGAGATAACGAAAATAATTCATGTAATAGTTGTACATAACAAATTTATTATGTATATTTGTAGTGTCATAAGAAAACAGAGTATTAACCTTTAAAAAACGAGTAATGACAGATGAAGAACTAAAACAAGAAATTGAGAAAGTCAAACAAAAGATTGCCGATTACACAAGAATCGCCCCACTACTGGGAATTACACCAGAAGAAAAGGAAAGGCAAATAAATCTAATGTTAGACGACCTTAGTAAATTGCTAAAGGAAAAAAAGTAAAAACAACCGGATGCCCCTCAGCGGGCATCCTAAAAACATTATCCTATGAGAAGTGTACAAGATATTTTAGCAGAAATGAAACCGCTAATGGGTTCTTTGGATGCAGAAGAACGGAAAAAGTTAAATGCTTTAGAAGAGGAATTAAAAACCCTTCAAATGACTACCGAAGATAAAGCTGCAGCTAAAGTATGGTATGAAGAGGGATTAGGGGAGATTGAAAAAAGTATCACCCATATAGAGCATGAATTAAAAATTAGAGACCAGTTGAAAGAAGTGGCCGATATCCTGCCCCTCTCCTACATTGCTAAAAACTATTTCGGTAAAAGCGCAGCATGGTTATATCAGCGCATAAACGGTAATAAGGTACGTGGAAAGGTATACACCCTGAACCGTGAAGAAGTAGACACATTCAACCGCGCACTAAAAGAAATTGGAAATAAAATCAGCTCGCTGTCTATTACAAGTTAATAGCTGTTTCTTATGACAACTAATCCCCGGTATTCGAGCATATCGGGGATTTTTATATCAATTGTTTATTATCAATGCCCAATTATCCATAATAGTCATATCCCAACGTGGCACATCAAATTCATTATTGACCGATCCCCCATACACAGAAAGACTCTTGTCGGCACTATCAAACTCAATCAAAGCCATTCAGCCATCCCTTCTACAAAGTTGTTTTTACCTTTGAAAAACGGAATTATCAGTAGTCTGTACGTTGGCTAATAAGAATTCTTCTAAAGCGGCACATTCAAAAGCCGAATCAAATGGAACCGCAATAGATACAATATATTTAGGTGACGTGCTCCAATAAGGACTTCTAACCCGACATTTCCTTTCATCATCATAACAAAAATAACTTCCAAGCCTTCCGCCAATGGCAACGGATGATTTACCTATATATAGTACATTATCATTATCGTCCATTATCAAATAGGCTCCAGGTCTATCGGCATATGGGTAGCATTGGGGCCAGCTGTTTTCCATATTCTCTTTCTCAGGAAATAAATCATACTTGTTACTAACTAAAAAACGTGTAAGATCTGGGTGACGATACTTCTCTTCGTATAATCTCACTAATTTTAAAACCTCATCTAATTTTGCCATTCTTGGTTACTTTGTTTTGTAAATCATCGAATCCCTTTTGCCAAAAATACATATCTACAACCTTCATTGATGGGTAGAAGCAGTCAAGTTTTTCAGAAATATATCTTTGGCATTGTTGTATTGTATCTTTATTGCTCTGAGAACAGTCAATTATCCGCTTTAGCAATTCCTCGTCAAACTGTTTGCCTTGACAATGAAATGCCTGCTTAAACAAGCCATCCAACGCAGGGACGCAACCAATGGTTCCCAACATTATTTTAGTAATCAATGTATCTGTCACAGCAAGGTTTAAGGGTGAAGTACTGTTTTCCGGTTTATAATATTTGATTTCACCATAGTGCTTTTTAAGTTCACCGTACAAGTCCATTATTTGAGAGATATCACCCATTGTAAGCCATTCTTTTCGTAGGGAATGAAATTTCCTTATTATGTTTACGGCATCCATATGAATCGTATAATCTTTCCAAAGTATTCCGCAACTACCTCTATACATTCCCCAACTCGCCAAATAAAAAGCAAGGTGAAGAGCTAAATAGTTTGTTGGATTATCTAAATTGTTGAATGCCCCATAGCAATACTCCCACGATTTAAAACGATGATTTGAGTCTTGAACCATATTACTCAAATATTTGTCAACGCTACTTTTGTCTATAGTTAAAACTGGATATATCATTTATATATACTGTGCTAATTGTTTGACTCAATAAATTCCTTCAACCGGTAAAGCCGGATAATGCTGCTTGATGTCGTTGATGTTCATCTGGACATACAGAGATGTGTCGTAGATATGTTCGGAGTTACTCATTATAAAGTTATTTCCACCTAATACAATCGTATAAAAAGTATAACACAACGAATTGCATTAAATATATTTCACCATTTTGGTAAGATGTATACAAAGCGCGTATTAGAATTAATATTTAGATGCAATCCTCACTATGGCATCAAAATTTTTAGCCATACTCTCTATATCTGATTCATAAAAAAAGGTATTACCACTACGAGCCCAAAATACAGCAGAAGAAGCATTAGAGCTCGCTCTATCAGCATGATTCCGAATAACTTCCATATCTTGTTGCATTTCAGAGACAACTGTTTCTAATGATTCTTTTTCGCCGTTTAAAAAAGCTATCTGTTCCTCCAATGAAACAACTTTTCGTTCTAAAACTCCTTTTTCAAATTCAAGTTTCTCAATGCGTTCCTGATTACATGAGATAATTAAGCATGAAAATGCTAATAAAGTAAATAATATTTTCATTATATCATAAATTTATTCATCAATATTAAATTGAATACATAGTATATTCGCAGTATCTTGAAGCTTATTAAAAGGGAATAGCTATATTCATAGTAAAATCAAAGTTACTTCACAAAAATACAAAGCCAAGAGGAATTATCAAATAAAAAGTAAATAGAAAAGCAGCTTATTCAACCATCTTAACTTGTTGCACTTCTAGCTTCTGTTTATTATACAATGAATCTACTACAGCTTCCGCTTTTTCGTTTTTCTCTACTATCAACCGGCTAGTTTTTGATAAAGTAAAAGCCAATAGCACATACATAGCTATTAATACTATACCAACTATACAACGACCAGTTTTGAAATATTGCCACCAATTTATCCTCTGAATTAATAATGGTGAAATGAATAAATACAAAGAAGCAAAAAGTAATAACAATATTCCAAAACCAATTGTATTAGCTATTAGTTGGTATAAATCCAAAGTAGTATTATTAATAAAAATATTTACGATTCCAAAAAGAAAAGTAATAGTAGCTGTAAAGATTGCTATTAAGTCATAAGCTTTCTTATCTGAAGTCTTAATATCATTTTTTATCTGGGTTATTTCCTTCCTTTCTATTGATAAATCACAACGGAATCTTAAGTACTCTTTTGCTCTATTAAATTGTTCCAATCGTTCTTTCAAAGTATTATAATCAATATACTTCGCATAAGCCGAAGGGACAAATAGTTTAATTGATTCATTATTCACACAATACATAGATTCCTCAAATGGTAATTGAAAAGGGAAAAACTGATGAGACCGACTCCACTCATAAGATTCTTTATATAAAGAAACCACACGATCAAGTTCTTCCAATTTATCTTCTATTAACCTATCATCAAAATCATCTTGTTCTATGTGAACTTCAATACATTTAGTAATAGCTTCTATAGCCTTTTCATATGGATGAAAATTTTTCACCCCAGTTTTTGCTTGTATATTCTCTATGTGCCGGAGTTCCTCTTTTATTTGTTTTAGATTAGGTTCGCATTTTTGTGTATAAAATGAGAAACGACAATTATGTAAAAAATTCAATATAGAATTCAACGAAAATTTATTATATTCCTCTACTGAATTGTTAGGACTTATAAACTCTCGCGAATTTCGTTTTATTTGATAAATATCTGAAAATTTTTTAAGAACAAAATCCATCTTAACAATATCAGAGTTACTTACAAGATTCTGTTTATAGTATTTCATCAACAAAACAAATGACTTTAGTTCTGGATTTACCCCACTTATATCATTCAAAAGCTCATTTGCTTTGGATTCTGAATCACATTCTTTTGCAATAAATCCATCATAATCCCCAACATTTAAATCTTTCGGATTTATGCATATAGTATTTGATTCAGAATTAATATAAAAAGGAGATTCTTTTATATTATATATTATAAAATGGCATTTGTGAAGTAATACAGCTAAAATAGTTCTTCTTTCCGAACCACCTTCAGAGATGCATTCTCTTAACCGATCTCTACTTATAAGTAGTTTATGAAATTCATCTTCACCAATAGGAAATCTATAATCAAACAAACATAAAGGAATTGTTATCTCTGAAAATAATTTAAGAATTTTATCAGTAGACTTAATATTTTTCAATTTATAGAAACCGTATTTAGATTGGTTTTCTTCTGTACTAAATTTATTTTTCGAAACTGTTACAAAATAATTATAATGTTGTAATGCGTTATAAATTGAATAATTTAAGTCTATATATCGCGACAGCAACTTGTTAACCTTTTCACTTCCAGAATTAGAAAGTGCTGGAGGAGCATACTCTACAGTCGTCTTAGTTAGGAAATTATTTAATACATCAAGGAAATTAGGAACATTAATATATTCTCCACTAATAATCGACTTGCTTAACAATATAAAACATGTCTCAAAGAAGTTTTCAATTTGAATACTTTTATCAAAAAAGACAGATTCGGCCTCATTACTACTGGGAAGCCAATATTCAGGGAACTCTTCTATGAATTTATCATAACATTGCTCTAATATAGAACTCATCCTATTTTATTTATTCAAAATATTTATTTCTATCGTTCCTAATCGAGTCTACAGTCATTTTGTAACTTGACATTTCCATTAACTTAGCAAAAGCTATAGATTGTTTCCAACTTTCCCATTTATGTGTAATCTCTACCAAAGAAAAGGCATTTAATAATATAAGATTCTTATTTCTCTCTCTTAAACTATCAACAGCATCCTTTATCTGAATATAATCCTCTACTTCATAAGGCAATATAACATCTTCTTTTTTAACAATAGATCTTTCTGTTACGATATAAGATGGCAATCTTTTATCTTGAATGGCATTATATATATCACTCTCTACAGGTCCATAGGGCAATGCATGAAAATTATCAAAAATATCTAATAAATCTTTTGCTCCTTCTCTCTTTGGAACAGCAACTAAAAACAAAAGTTTAAGTACGGATAACTTAGAACAGTTCTGAAAATTCGTGGTTCCTTTACCCTCTTCTTTATACCATTGTTCAAAAAGAGACAACATATAATCAAAGGCAAATATTTTATTCATAATAACTGTATTGAGTTTGTTATAGTAATGCTTATGCTATCAATTTAGTTTGCAAATAAAGTAATTATTCTCTCTTATCCGTTTTTTTGTTAACATTCTTAAGTAAATAGTAACATCGTAACGATATAGATATATTACAATTTACCATTGCCAAACATTCCAACTGACTCCAGCTCCTACATAGAAACCGCCCGGACAACCATACCCAGCCTGCAAGCCCAGTCCCCAATGCTTCTTCTTCGGATTAATCGTATGATAGATGTCATTCGTCACCGTCTGATAAACAGTCCTCGGATATACAGTCATGCTATCCAGCTGAGGGTCTACATATCCGCTCACTACTGCCCGATACAGACTATCTTCATACACAACCCGTTTGCGATGAAGCAAGGTATCACCTATCCGTATAGTATCATTCGGCAATATCTGCCAAAAAACGGCTATCGGTGCAGAGACAAGAACCGTGTCAGTCTTGACAACCGTCTGTACCTTCGTCTCGGTACGGATTTCTGCTGGGAGAGACTCGAGCGGGCGGAACCACGCCGCCACACAAGCGATAGCCAGCAATACGACCAATATCCAGGGCAGTTGTTTCATGGCCGTATCACAATGTTACGTAAGAAATTGCAGAACTCGCTCCGTACATCGAAGCAAGGGCATACCTTGATGTATTCAGACGGTTCAACCTCTCCACTGCCGTCCAAATCGGGTGAGGTGTCTCGATGACCGAGCAGCTCTATAATCGGATACTCCTTACAGAGTTTGGCAACCAAATTACGCAAAGCCTTTTTCTGCGCTTCCGTACGGGTATCAGCCGGCTTACCGTTAGTATCCAACCCGCCGATATAGCAGACACCGATACTGTGTTTATTGTACGACACACCGGAGAAGCCTTTCGTGTTACAGTGCGCCCCGTCGATTGACAGCGGCCGGCCGTTCTCCACCATACCATCACGAAGTTGTAGCCAATCATGTTAAAACCGCGTACACGGTGCATGCGGTCGATATCTTTGGCACGTAAATCCTGCCCGGCTTTCGT
>ULQT01023210.1_pt1 | contig 20869 bp, 27 predicted proteins | sample 1954791 | NCBI WGS metagenome assembly ULQT01 (sample SAMEA4835663, study PRJEB28245) | human gut metagenome | biome: gut microbiome; material: fecal sample | place: Denmark | collected 2008 | reverse complement strand
AAAATAAAAAAAGCAACTGTTACCAGTTGCTTTTATAGATTATAATTGTTAATTTTTTATTCAACTCTTGTGCTTACGCTATTATCAAAAGTATCAGGTGAATTTGCTTTTGACGCAGAACGCCTGATTGAATTAAGCAGCTTTTTTCCTTCTTCAGAATTGGAATTTATGTATACAAGTTCAGAAGGATAAACCATATTAAGTTTTTCTCTTGCAACTTTTTCAATGAATTCAGGACTGTCCTGGTTTTCATATTGTTTTGTAAGAGCGGCACTTTCAGCCTTTGCTTCTGCAATTTGAACTTCAATTTCCTGTTTTGCGGTGTTAAGCTGAAGATGGACTATATACTGATAACATAATGCTGCTGCAAATATACATATCATTATAATCATAATAAGAGCCCACAATATATTTATTTTTGAACCTTTTTTCTTTACGGTAACTGCAGCCAATTTCTTCACTCCCAAAAAATGCTTTCCCTTATGATACATAGTAATTTTCTCATATTTTACATATTTTTTCAAGTGTTTTTTCAAAAAAAATACCAAACTACATAAAATTTTATTAATTGGATATAAAACAAGCCTTATTGGGGTAAGGATTATGTCAAAAATTAATAGTATAAGTTTTTTTATAAGTTTAAACAGAGGATACATCAGCCTGTCCATAACCTGCTTAATACCTGCATAGTAAATTATCATTCCAAGTGATAAGCCAAGCAGTGAAAATGGGCGTACTTCACCACTATTGAGTTTAAGCATAAGAAGAAAAAGAGCAAGGGAGAGAATAAACCAATATAAAAGGTCTATGATGCCTTTCAATATTTTGTTAAGTCCTGTTGTTTTGGAAAATATGTAAAACACATGATATAAAAAGGCAGACAAAAGCCCCATACATATTGTCAGCATAAACAGTTTACACTGATAGGTAAATGACAGTATCATTTAAAAAGCTTCCTGAAAAAGCCGCCTTTTGAGCCTGTATCGTTGTCGTAGGTAAGGCTTGATATGTTACCGTCAGCAATAAGCAGCCCCTTATTTTGGTCAAAGCTTGTAATATGCAGGTTATATCCTCTGATAATTAATGCACTGTCTTCTGTATGTGCAAAAATATTTTCATCATCATAGCTTAAAATATCACTTACACCTGTAACTGTGAGTTTTTCTCTGTTGTCAAGGGTTATTGTATGCCTGTTGTCTTCCATGTTATGTCCCCCTTAAATAATACATTTAAATATATGCGGGGTTAAAGTGCTTTATACATTTCCTGAGCGTTTTCTTTTCGTATTACCTCTTGAGTAGATAAAACTTCATATTTGGCTTTGTTTGTGCCAAAGGTTATTTCAATAATGTCGCCGATTTTAACATCAAGACCTGCTTTTGCTGTTTTGCCGTTTACAATTACTCTGCCGGCGTCACAGGCTTCATTTGCAACAGTTCTTCTTTTTATTATTCTTGATACTTTTAAGTATTTATCCAATCTCATATACTTTACCTCTCTTAAATATAAAATAATAAAAAAACGCGGACTTACAAAGCCCGCGTTTAGTTTAGTAATTTCTTACTTATTTACAGCATCCTTGAAAGCCTTACCAACCTTAAATCTAGGAGCCTTAGAAGCAGCGATTTCCATTTTTTCACCTGTTCTTGGGTTTACACCTGTACGAGATTCTCTTTCCTTAACATCGAAGGTACCAAATCCAACTAATCTTACATCTCCGCCATTTACTAATTCTTCAGTAACAGTTTCGATGAAAGCCTTTAAAGCCTTCTCTGCTTCTGCCTTCTTTAAGCCAGCCTTCTCAGCCATCTTTGTTGCTAATTCTGATTTGTTCATTGAAATTTCCTCCTTTAATTTCATTCTGCCTCAGTATCCTCGGAATCCGTATCCTCGAAGGTTCCTCCAACGGTTACTTTGGCATTTTCAATGTCTTCAAGTTTATTTATATACGTTTCTAAGGCATTTGTCAAGGAAAATTCAGCATTTATTTGTAAAAAATGAGAAATTTTTGATAAATTTATTAAAAATCTGCCAATATATTCCATTTTTTCCACATTATCCATATATTTTGCCTTTTCAAGTATTGAAGATAAGCTATGGTTTTCCTTAAGTAAATTCTCAAAATTTAAACAGTCAACTTTTGTTTTTTCTGCTTTGGAAATTGTTTTTTCTGCTCTCATAAGTGCCGGCAGGGAACGTGGTACGCTTTTAATTATTTCTATATTACTTTTATATCCCTTTTCCTGCTTTTTTATGCTTTCCCATTTTTCATTAATTTTATTTTCATCTGTTTTTTCTGAGTTAAGAAAGACGTGAGGGTGTCTAGAAATCATTTTTTTTGTTATTCCGTCTACAACATCATCAAATAAAAACATATTTTCTTTTTCTGCAAGTTCGCTGTGAAATATTACTTGAAAAAGTACATCGCCAAGTTCTTCACATAAATTGTTATTGTCTTTGTTATCTATTGCATCAATTACTTCATAGGTTTCTTCAATAAAATATTTTTTCAGGCTTTCGTGAGTTTGTGCCTTGTCCCACGGACATCCGTTGTCGCCTAAAAGTTTCTTCATAACTGTTTGCAAATCATCTATAGTATATTTTTTATCCATTTTATACCTCTCATTTGTTTTTATATTAGTATCTCACTTTTAATATTTTATTTCAAGTTTTTTAGTAATAATTTTTTAAGGATTAATATTCTTTACATATTATAAATTTGGTGATAAAATAATTTGGATAAATGGTTTGTCTTAATTTGTTAAAGGAGTGGTTTTATGTATTGTATGCATTGTGGTAAGCAAATTGCAGATAATTCAAGATATTGTAAGTACTGCGGAAAACTTGTTGCAGAGGATGAAATAAGAACGGTAAAAAGCGGCAATGAGGAAGATATAAATATAGAGTTATATGGACAGGCAAACAACGAAATTGCAGGGGTAACAGAGCCTGAATTAACTTCTGATGATGAAATACCAGAGGAAAAAATCGAAACGTCTGCTGTTAAGAAAGAAAAAGCAGATTTTGTTGATATGATTTTAGACAAGGCTTCAAGCAAAAATAATGATGATGAAGTTATTGAAGATTTCTTTTTTGCTCATGTTTCAAAGAAAAAGAAAATAGCATTGTTTATGCTGGCTGTATTTGTAACGGCAATAATTGCGGCAATGGTATTTGCGGCGTTTTTTCCTAATTTAATTTAGCCAATATTGAAAATAACGGAATTTAATTTATAATTGTATAATACAAATAAAAAAACTCTCGTCACACCGAGAGCTTTTTTATATTGAGTATAAAGATTAATTATTTAATTTTAATTAGATTGCACGAGTAATTGTACCCTTGTGCATACCAGTTCTTAAACATCTTGTACAAATGTTAATAGACTTAACATTACCATTATCTTCAACAATCTTAATCTTCTTAATGTTTGACTTCCAAGTCTTGTTAGCTCTTCTTGAAACCTGACTACGGTTAATACTGATTCTGTGACCTGTCTGTCTAGTCTTCTCACAAATTTCACACTTTGCCATTGATTACACCTCCTTAGTCAATTACTCATCGTTATTTATTCTATCAGAAAAGTATTATAAATGCAAGAAAAATTTTTGGAAAATTTGAAATTTATTCAATAAGACTAAAAATATTGATAAAAAATGCTGAATGGTGTATACTCTTTATAAGTAAAAAAAGATATTAATGAAAATCATATATATGTATCAGAGGGTGAAAGATGAAACCAAGTGAGAGCATTGAGACAGTCAGAAATATAGGAAAGACAAGGGCTGAACAGCTTAATAAGCTGGGCATTGAGAGTGTTGAGGATTTAATTGAATATTATCCAAGGGATTATGAAGACAGAAGCCGGTTTGTTCCTGTAAGTGATATTGAAGCCGGTAAAATGAATACTGTCAGAGGAAGAATTGCTTCACCTCCTTCTGCTAAAAGAATAAAAAATATGACTATTGTAAATGTAAGAATTACAGACAGCAGCGGAAGTATTGAGTGCGTATGGTTTAATCAGCCGTATATTAAAAATCAGCTTACGCTAGGGAGAGAATACAGCTTTACCGGAAAGGTAACAGAAAAGTTTGGCAGAATTCAGATGGAATCACCAGACTATGAACCTGTGTCTGGAGATAGTCTTAATACAGGCAGAATAGTGCCTGTGTACACTGTGCCTAAAAAGATGTCTCAGAAGATAATAAGAGGATGTATAAAAGATGCTATGGATTCTGTGGATGGAACCCTTGAAGAATATATGCCTGAATCTATAATAGAAAAAAATAATTTGTGCAGCAGAGAATTTGCAGTAAGGAATATTCATTTTCCTGAAAGTGACAGTGCTTTTTTTAAAGCAAGAAGAAGGCTTGTATTTGATGAACTGCTTTTTTTGCAGCTTCATTTGCTTGAACTCAAAGGAAATGTATGCAGTAAAAAAAGTAATGTTATTATAAAGGATTATGATGACTTGTGTATTAGAAAGCAGCTTGGTTTTAATCTTACAGACGCACAGGAAAAGGTACTTGAGGAGATAAAGTCAGATTATAAAAGCGGCTTTGTTATGAACAGACTTATACAGGGGGATGTTGGCTCAGGTAAGACTGCCCTTGCAATGATAGCAGCATATATTGCGGTTAAAAACGGATACCAGGCTGTTCTTATGGCACCTACAGATGTACTTGCAAATCAGCATTATAAGAGCTTTTGTGAAATTTTTGAACCATTGGGAATTAAATGTGAACTTCTTACAAGCGGATTGAAGAAAAGAGAAAAAAACTCAGCTTATGACAATATCGTAACAGGATATGCAAAAATTATAATAGGAACCCATGCTCTTATACAGGATAAGGTTGTATATAATAATCTTGGTCTGGTAATTACTGATGAACAGCACCGTTTTGGCGTCCGTCAAAGAGAAATGCTTGCAGATAAGGGTGATGAACCTCACGTGCTTGTAATGACTGCAACACCTATACCGAGAACTTTGGCTCTTATCCTATACGGAGATTTGGATATTTCAATTATAGACAAGCTTCCTCCCGGAAGAAAAAAGGTGGATACATTTGCTGTAAACCATAGTTATTACCAAAGGCTTTATGCCTTTGTGAAAAAAGAAGCGGCAAAGGGACGACAAGCTTATATTATATGTCCTATGATTGAAGAAAATGATAAAATGGAACTCAGAGCTGTAATAAGCTATACGGAAGAGCTTGAAAGAAATATTTTTCCTGAACTCAGGGTATGCTGTATACATGGCAAAATGAAAAATGATGAAAAGCAAAGAATAATGAATGAGTTTGCTGAAGGAAATATTGATGTGTTGGTTTCAACTACAGTTATAGAAGTTGGAATTAATGTGCCAAATGCTTCTCTTATGATAATAGAAAATGCGGAAAGATTCGGGCTGTCAGCTCTTCATCAGCTGAGAGGAAGAGTTGGAAGAGGCAGTGAAAAAAGCTATTGTGTCCTTGTAAGCGATGCTAAAAACAAAACGGCAAAAGAAAGACTTGAAATTATGTGTAAAACAAATGATGGTTTTGTTATATCTGAAAAGGATTTAACATTGAGAGGTCCGGGGGACTTCTTTGGAACAAGGCAGCATGGTCTGCCAGAAATGAAAATTGCCAATTTATACAAAGATGTAAATATACTAAAAGAGGTGCAAAAAACGGCAATTGAACTTTATAATAGTGACAGAGAATTGAAATCTGTAGAAAATTCACTATTAAAAGCAAAGATTTTTGATATATTTACAACAAAAATTAAAAAAATTTGCTTATAATGAAATAAACTGTTTACTTAATTGAAATTTTTTTGTATAATAGACATATATGTAAAGGTGGAGAACTATATGAGAGTAATATCAGGTTCTGCAAGAGGGCATAAACTAAAAGCTCCGGAAGGTCTTACAACACGGCCTACAACAGACAGAATAAAGGAATCTCTTTTTAACATTATTGCTGCAGATATGTATGAATGCAGGTTTCTGGATTTGTTTAGCGGAAGCGGTGCGATGGGTATTGAGGCCTTGTCAAGAGGCGCAAAAAAGGCTGTTTTTGTTGATAAAGATAGAAAAAGTGTTTCTGTAATAAGAGATAATCTAAAAGCGACAAAACTTGAAGAAAGAGCTATGGTTTTAAATTGTGATACAGCCTTGGCTATTGCAAAGCTTGGAACACTTGGAGAAAAATTTGATATTATATTTATGGACCCTCCATATAACAAAGGTTTTATTGAAAGTACCCTTACATACATTGTTAAGGAAAATATACTTGCTGATGACGGCTATATTATTGCAGAGCAGTCACAGGGAGATGAAATACCAATGATTCCTGAGCTTGATGTTATAAGAGTGAAGGACTATAAAATAACTAAAATGACTTTTCTGTCAAAAGCAGAAAAGTAATTGGGGGATTAAATATGCATATTGCTGTATATCCTGGCAGCTTTGATCCGACCACAAACGGTCATTTGGATATAATAAAAAGGGCAGCAAGGCTTTGTGATAAGCTTATTGTTGCTGTACTTGAAAACCCGGCTAAAAAGCCAATGTTTACTGTTGAAGAAAGAGTAGCCCATTTAAAAATTATACTTAAAGATTGTGAAAATGTAGAGGTACAGGCTTTCTCAGGACTTTTAGTTGATTTTGCTAAAAGTGTAGGTTCTAATATTGTTGTGAGAGGACTTAGAGGTGTAACTGATTTTTCTTATGAATTTCAAATGGCACTGACAAATCGTTCTTTAGACAGTGAACTTGAGACACTTTTTATTTCTGCTGATACACAATATTTATTCTTTAGCTCAAGTCAGGTTAAGGAAATTGCTTTATTCGGCGGAAATATTGATAATATGGTGCCTCAGATTATTAAAGATGAAATAAATAAAAAATTAAATGAAAATAAAAAGTGTGATTAGTTTTAGGAGGAATTGAAATGGAATCTTCAGTTTATACATTATTGGAAAGTCTTGAGGACGTTTTAGAAAAGGCAAAACAGGTGCCTTTGTCATCAAATGTAAGAGTGTCAAGAGAAGAAATTTTTGAAATTATTGAAGGTATTCGTCTTGCTTTGCCTCAGGAAATTAAACAGGCTCAGCGAATAGTGCATAATAGTGAATCTATTATTGACAATGCACATGCAAGTGCATCCGGCATTATTAATGCAGCAAATGAAACTGCTGAAAAGATGACAATGGAGCATGAAATAACAAAGAGAGCTCAGGAAGAAGCTGAGGCTATTATTACCGATGCGAGAAATAAGGCTGAAGATATGCGTATGGGTGCAATTGAGTATGCTGATCAGATGCTTGAAAATACAGAAAATCAGATTAAGGCGGTATTAGATAATTTCAGCAAGAGAGCTAATAATGTAATGGATTTTCTTTCTAAGGAAACAGATGCTATTTTCAGTGAGAGAGAGGCTTTAAGAGATCTTGCAGATCAGGGCTCTGTTCTACCTTACAACGATTCTCAGAACTAAAATAGAAGAGTAGCTTTATTTTTAAAGGGTGCCGATAAAAAAGGAGCAGTTGCTTTTGTCGACACCCTTATTGTGTGTATAAAGGGTATAGAAGCATACACAAAGAAAATGCTAGAATGCCTTGTACAGCTTTAGAAAGAATATATTTGGAGCAAGATAAGTTTGTTGAAGAAATATAGCCAATGCTTTGAGAATGTATTGAAAGTCCGCCAAAGGCAATAATTCCGCTTATAAGACTAAGAGAAAGCTTATTTATTGAAGTAAGTTCTTTACATCCGTTTGTTATCTCAAGTATTCCGTACAAAACAGCTCTCAGGTATTTGCTTATGTTTAAATTGATAAGCATTGTCTGGAGAATTGTGCAGATTATTGAAAAGAAAATTATGTAACCTCCTACAAGCACGATTGCTTCAATTCCGTTGTAAATACTGTTTTTTAATTCCGTTCCTAAATTGAAATCATCAGATGTATTAAGTATTGAAATTTTTGCTTTAGGCTTTGGGAGAAATATTCCTATAAGCAGGGCTGATATGTAGTGTATAATTAATAAAAATAAGCCTATATCCTTGTTTTTTAAAAGTCCTGCACCTACTGTGCCTATAATAAAAAGCGGTCCTGAATTGTTGGTAAAGGACAAGAGGTATTGAGCTTCGCTTTTGGTAAGTTTGTTTTCTGAGTAAAGTTCGCTGACAAGTTTTGCTCCCATGGGGTAACCTGAGAGCATACCGCTGACAACAGCGAATATTCCAAAACTGCTTATACCAAAAAGCCTGTTGCTTATGGGACTTAATATTTTGGATAAAAGTATGGGAAAAGGTGTCTTTTTTAAAAGATTTATTCCTATCATAAATGGAAGAAGTGCAGGAAGTACAAAGTTAAACCATAATATAAGTCCGTTTTTTACAGAATTCATAATTTCTTTAGGAAAGATTAGTATTATTAGATTGAAAATTAAAACAAAAATTGTTATAATATATATATGTGTGTTCTTTTTTATGATTTAACACCTCTTTGTACAATACTTAGTCTATTATATGTGTTAAATTTTAAATTATGAACAATGGCTTGATAAATAAACGGGGAGGCGTAATTGTGTTTGGGAATGATAAAAGTTCCGGCAATAGCAGAAGAAAGAGTAATACTGTAAATTCATTCAAAACTAAAAATTCTGACAACACTAAGCACAATAATGACAGAGTATCTGCTGCCGGTATGACAGGGAGAAAGAGAACGCTGCCTGAATTGCCAAAAAGAGAAAGGTATAACGGAAATTACCGTTACACGAATACAGAAAAAAGTACTTCACAGAGCAGATATTCTTCTTCTTACGGATATTACGGTATGAATAATAAAAGCAGCAGTAATAATTCAGAGAGAAAAAGTCCCTACAGTGCAAACGGTAAAAGAACAGACAGGGATTATTATACTGAGAGAACAAACATACATACAGAGAGTAAAAAGAAAACGGAGAGCAGAAGGACAGGAAATAAAGCATATGGAGCGGCAGATACCTTGGGAAGTGCTATCGGAGGTGTTTCTCAGCTTGTAAAAGGCAGCAAGAGAAGTAACTCAAGAATTGTAAACAATAAATCAGTATCTGCAAAGAGAAACAGCGTAGCTTTGCCTATATTTATATTTTTTATTGTATTGTGCTTTATTTATATTATAGGCTCATCTGTTAATTTTCTTACAAAAAAAATAGTAAACTATGATGTCCTTTCTTATGGCACAATAGATACTCCAAAATCAGCCAGTGCTTTAGTTATAAGAAATGAGAAAGTTTACAATACAGATAAGACCGGCGTAATTTCATATAATATTGCAGATAATGAAAAAGTTAAAAAGGGTACTGTAGTGTGCAGTGTTAAAGATGAAGCTGTTGTTGCACAAATGCAGGCAAGCCTTGATGATATAAATGAGCAAATAATGAAAATACAGTCTGAACGAAAAGATATTTCAGTATATTCCGAGGATATAAAAAAGTATAATTTGCAGATGAAAGATATTATAGACGAGAGTGCTCTTGACTATGCTTATATGAAAATTGGAAATATATATGAACTTCAGAATACTATTCAGAAGCAGTTAGATACAAGAAATCAATATTTGCTTACAGAAAACAGCGGTGTACTCAGTGACCTTGTTTCACAGAAGAAGGAACAGGAAAGTAAAATGAGTGAAAATATAAGCAATATTACAGCAAATGAAAGCGGTATTGTTTCATATTACATAGACGGGCTTGAAGAAGAACTGACACCTGAAAATATAAATAATATTTCTAAGAGCAAAATATCGGATACTGTGACGTCAGAAAGTAGTTTTAAAAGCAGTGTTAAGGCAAATTCGCCTGCATTTAAACTGGTAACTTCAAATATTTGGTATATTGTATCATACATAAAAAATGAGTATATTGAAGGTTGGGAAAAGGGTGATACCCGTTCAATATATATTAAAGACGAGGAAGGAAAGGAACACAGACTTGAAGCTTATATAGAAGATATGACTGCAAATGCAGATTCAAATGAAAAATTTGTTGTATTTAAAATCACAAGAGATATGACCGATTTTATAAATGCAAGAAATATAACTATAGAAACAGAAAGTTCTGAGCGTGGGTTTAAAATTCCTAATGATGCAATTGTTGAAGAGACGCTTATGAAAATTCCGGCAGCTTATGTGGATTCTGATGGTAATATAACAAAACTTGAAAACGGCAATTCTAAAAAAATACAGGTAAATATATCAGGCAAAGACCCTGATGATGCCAACTACTGTTATACACCGGTTCAGATGGGTGTTATAAATGTCGGAGATACAATAAAAATGCCTAATAAAGAAGAAACTTTTGTTATAGCTGATGTGCTTAATACAAAGGGTATTTATATCGTGAATACAGGTATTGCTGAATTTAAGACGATTAATCTTACAAATTCTGTGTCAAACAGTACACACACCATTCTTGATCCAAGTTATAATACAAATATATATATTTATGACAGAATTATGACTGATCCTAGAAATGTTGAAAAACAGGAAATGGTTTATGAATAGAGGTAATATAGATGAGTATTAAAGAAAATCTGGAAGTAATTAATTCCAAAATTTCAGCGGCGGCAGAAAAAAGCGGAAGAAACAGAGAAGATATTTTGCTGCTTGCTGTCAGTAAGACTGTTGATATTCCAAGAATAAAGGAGGCTGTTGAACTGGGTCTTTCAGACCTAGGGGAAAATAAGCCTCAGGAAATAAATTGGAAATATTTTGAAATTGAAAATGTAAAATGGCATCAAATAGGTCACTTGCAGACGAATAAAGTAAAATACGTTATTGATAAGGTTTGTCTTATTCATTCTGTAGACAGTCTTAAACTGGCACAGGAAATCAGTAAAAGAGCGGCGGCTAAAAATATTAATATGGAAGTCCTTGTTGAAGTAAATATTGCAGGTGAAATAGCAAAGCATGGAGTTTCTCCTGAAAGTGCTGAGGAGCTTGCTGTTGAAATAAGCAAACTGGAAAATATGAGTATTTCAGGACTTATGACTGTGGCACCTTTTGTGGAAAATCCTGAGGAAAATAGAAAATATTTCAGTCAAATGAGAAAATTATTTGTTGACATTAAGAATAAAAACTATAATAATATAAATATGAAATACTTGTCCATGGGAATGACCAATGATTATGAAATAGCTATTGAAGAAGGTGCTAATATTGTAAGAATTGGCACTGGTCTTTTTGGAGCCAGAGATTACAGCAATAATAAATAAAGTATTAGAAGCTTATTTAATAAAATTAATAGAGCTCAGTATGAAGAATTACTGATAAAACTGTCTGTGTAAGTGTAAGTAATTGTATTTATGCTAAAGGCAGGGAATATGAAAGAGACAAGAAATCAAAATACTAAATTTCAGATTATGTAAATATATAAACATTTAGGAGGAAATAATAAAAATGGCAGAGCTTTGGGATAAGTTTAAAACACTGGTAATGGGTACTCCCGATGATTACGATGAGGAGTATGATGAATATGATGACTATGATGAAGAATATGATGATTATGAAGAAAGCAAAAATTCTAAGCCAAGATTTGACTTTATGAAAAATTTCAGAAGAACAAATGACGAGGAGTTTGAAGAGGAAAGAACACCATACCACAGCAGCTTTGCAGGCAACAGAGGAAGCAATGTTATAGATATTAATGCAAAGGTTAAAATGAGTGTTGTTGTTGCTACTCCACAGTCATTAGAAGCTGCAAGTGAGGTTACAATTGAACTGAGAAATAAAAAGACAGTTATTGTAAACCTTGAGGGTATGGAAAAGGAAGTTGCACAGAGAATTACTGATTTTCTGAGCGGTTCATGCTATGCTTTAGGCGGTTCAATTCAGCCTATATCTAACAGAATTTATATTATAGGACCATACGATGTTGCTATTACAGGAGAATTTAAAGAAGAACTTGCAGCAAGCGGAATTAAACTTCCAAGCTCTGTATTCAGAAGCAAACGTTATTAATAAAATGTATGATAGTTTTGTATAATCAGGACAAGACTGTATTTTAATTTTACAGTAAGTATGAGTTGTATATTAATTTTGTATATTAGTACTGAAAAGGGAGAGATAAAATGAATATAGGTGATATTTTAGTAAGTGCTTTAGGAATTTTTTATCAAATACTGACATTTGCCATTCTTATAAGATGTATTATTTCGTGGCTGCCAATAAGCAGAAGTAATTTTTTTGTAAAAATAATTTATGCACTTACAGAGCCACTTTTGGGACCGGTGAGAAGGCTTATAGAAAAATCACCTTTAGGCGGCGGAATGATGATTGATTTTTCACCAGTTATAGCATATTTTATTTTATATTTTGTATACATTATTCTTGTAAGGATAATATACAGCATTTTCTGATTATGATAAGACGTGAAATTTTATGCAGCATTAAAGATGAAGATGAAAAGCTTGCAGCTGCAAAGGCTATTGATAAACTTGAAATTGCAAGAAAGACATTTTCACCTGAGTTTACTATATTTATGGATCCATATAAAGCATATTCTATAAAGGATATGCTTTTGAACAATGATTGCTATGTTATGGTTTACGGCGGTTATGATGAAAGTGAAAGAGTAAAACTTGGTTTTTTCCCTGAGTTTACAGAACCTGATAAATCAGCATTTCCTATAAGCTGTGTGGAAATAAGCTATAATCCTCATTACAGCAGAACATTATCACACAGAGATTTTTTGGGTTCCATATTGGGACTGGGAATTACAAGAGATAAAACAGGAGATATAGTTATAGAGGAAGACAGAGCTGTTGTGTTTACAGATAGTGATATAGCTGATTATGTAGTTGTAAATCTTGAAAAAGTTGCAAGGACAAAGGTGAAAACAAGGCTTATAAGTAACTATACTCCTAGAATAAAAGAAGCCTTGGAAAAAAGGCTTACTGTTGCCAGTATGAGAATAGATGCAGTGCTGAGCGGTGCATTAAATATATCAAGAGGCAGAGCAAGTGAACTTATAAAAGGTGAAAAGGCTTTTGTAAACTGGAAGAAAGAAAACTCAGTATCTCGTATTGTAAAAGAGGATGATGTAATTACATTGAGGGGTATGGGTCGAGTTAAAATAAATGAAGTAATGGGAATTACTAAAAAAGACAGGGTACTTATTAATATATCAGTATATAAGTAAGTCTATAAATAAGCATATACATTAAATTTTTTATAAAATGAGGAGGTCTTAATATGGCTGCATTAACACCTATGGATATTGAAACGGTTGAATTTAAGAAAACCCCTTTTAAAGGTTATTCAAGCGAGGAAGTTGATTTATTTTTGGACAAAGTAATTATGGAGTTTGAAAAACTGTATAAAGATAATGCAAAACTTCAAGATAAGCTTGATGCCAGGGAAGAGGTTATTAAGCACTATAAGGAACTTGAGGAGACAATAAAGAGTTCAATTGTAAGAGCAGAAAAAACAGCTGATGAAACCGTTAAAAATGCCGGTGCGAGTGCAGAGCAGATAGTAAATAATGCAGAACAGAGAGCTCAGAATATTATAAAAGACGCACAGGCACAGGTACAGGATATGCTGAGTAAGGGCAATGGTGAACTTGCAGAGATAAAGTCACAGGTTGCTAATGCAAAAGCTGAATATGTAAAAGTGAAAAATTTGTTAAAAAATATGCTTGAGACACAAATGAAAGTGCTTGAAAGCAGTGCAGAAGATTTTGAGACAGATACTGAAAACGAAAATTAAGGTGAAGTTATGAAAATTTTGAGTGTAGATACAGGAAGAAAAGAATATCCTATTTACATAGACAATAATTATGACAGTCTTATGGATGCTTTTGAAAAAGCAGATCTTACTGGGAGAAGTGTTTGTATTATTACAGATACGAATGTTGCTCCCCTTTATATTGAAAAAGTTACTTCTGTTATGGAAGGGCATTTTTCAAAGGTTTGTTGTTATGCTTTTGAGGCAGGGGAAAACAGTAAAAACCTTGAAACAATAATGGATTTTTACAAGTTTTTTATAGACAATCAATTAGACAGAAAGTCTGTTCTTGTTGCCTTAGGCGGGGGTGTTGTAGGAGATATGTGCGGCTTTGCTGCGGCTACATATATGAGAGGAATTCCTTTTGTGCAAATGCCTACTACTCTTTTATCACAAGTTGACAGCAGTGTAGGGGGAAAAACAGGCGTTGATTTTATGGGCAACAAAAATATGGTTGGTGCTTTTTATCAGCCTGAATTTGTATATATTAATACAGATACTTTAAATACTCTTCCTTACAGAGAAGTTGCGGCAGGCATAGCTGAAGCACTTAAATATGGATATATTATAGATGAAAAATTTTATGAGTATTTTATAAAAAATAAAGAAAAGATAAAAAACCTCGATAAAGAAGCTATAAACGATGTTGTGTATTATTCCTGCAAGTCGAAAGCTGATGTTGTAAGTCAGGATGAAAAGGAAAATGGATTAAGAGCTATACTAAACTTTGGACATACTTTTGGGCATGCTGTTGAGACCCTTTCCGATTTTAATATGCTTCATGGTGAGTGTGTAGCTGTAGGCATGGTTGCCGGGTTATATTTTTCTGCTATAAGAGGAATGATAGATAAGTCTGAAATTAAAAAGTGTGAGGATTTACTGGAATTTTTTGGACTTCCTGTAAGAATTAAAGGTTATAATGCAGAAGAAGTTCATAAGCAGATGTATAGGGACAAGAAAACTAAAAACGGTGTTATAAACATTGTTGCTTTAAAGAAAATCGGTGAAGCATATATAGATAAAACTGCCGATAAAAATGAAATTGAAAATGCTATAAGATATATTTCAGAATAATACATCATAGGACTGCTGTGGAATTTGTTCCTCAGCAGTTTAATGTTTAAGCGGGAGGATATTATGATTTTATTACCACTGGTATTTTTTGCTTTGTTAGTAGGTATTGACCAGGCAACAAAATACATTACTCTGACATTACTTAAACCTGTAGGTAACATTGATATAATAAATGGATTTTTTAGTCTGACGTATGTTGAAAACAGAGGTGCTGCTTTTGGTATGATGCAGGGCGGAAAATGGATATTTGTTATACTTACAGTAATTGTTTGTACATTCTGTGTATTCTATTATTCAAAGCTTGCTGTACAAAATAAATTATTCAGTGTCAGGACTGCAATTGTGCTTGTGTGTTCCGGAGCTGTTGGAAATTTAATAGATAGATTATTCAGAGGATATGTTGTGGATATGCTTAATTTCAATATATTCGGTTATGATTTTCCCGTATTTAATTTTGCTGATATATGTGTTTGTACGGGTGCTTTTCTGCTTGTTATGGGTATTATGTTTTTTGACAAGGAGGAAAGATAATGGATATATATACGGCGGAAAAATATGATGTTAATAAAAGAATTGATCATTATATCAATGAAGAACTTGAAGAAATATCACGTTCAGCAATTCAGAAGCTGATTGAAAAAGGCAATATTACTGTAAACGGAAAAAGTGTTAATAAGAATTATAAATTAAGAATAGGTGATACTGTTGAGGTTGAAATACCAGAACCTGAAGGAATAAATATTGAGGCTGAAAATATTCCTCTTGAAATACTATATGAAGATAATGACCTGATTGTTGTAAATAAACCTCAGGATATGGTTGTGCACCCTGCTCCGGGTCATTATACAGGTACTCTTGTAAATGCACTTATGTACCATTGCGGAGGAGAATTATCCGGTATTAACGGCGTAATGCGTCCGGGAATAGTGCACAGGATAGATAAGGATACAAGCGGAGTGCTGGTTATAGCAAAATCTGACCTTGCACATAATGGATTGAGTAAGCAGCTTGCCGAGCACTCAATGACAAGAATATATAATGCAATTGTTTATAATGGTTTTGAGGAAAATGAAGGTATAGTAAATACATTAATAGGACGCTCTCAAAATGACAGAAAAAAAATGGCTGTGCTTAAAGCCGGTGGCAGAAATGCAGTTACTCATTATAAAGTTGTAGAGAGAATGGGTAAATTTACTCTTGTAGAACTAAGACTTGAAACAGGAAGAACTCACCAGATAAGAGTGCATATGGCACATATTGGACATCCCCTTTTGGGCGATCCTGTTTATGGTCCTAAAAAACAGATATTTAACTTGCAGGGACAGGTACTGCATGCAAAAGTACTAGGATTTGTTCACCCAAGAACAGGTGAATATATGGAGTTTTCTACAGAACTTCCTGAGTACTTTACTAAATTAATTGAGCTTTTAAAAAAGCAATAAGCGGGGTAAAAGTTTAAATTCAGATATTCGGTTATATAATATGGGACATTACTAATATGGGGTGTTTTATGAGAAATTTTGGTAATGAAGATATGGAACGCTTTTATGATCCTTGTGATGATGGAAGAACTAATGAACAAATCCTTTGGGAAGAGGGAATATGTAGGGAAGGCAGTTTAAGACAAAAGTGGGAGTATAATTTTGGAGAAAACGGATTTTACAAATTTGGTAAAAAAATAGCGTCTATTCTTTTGCTGGCAATGTTTTGGGTTGGTATTTCTATTATTGTAAATAATAGCTTTATAAGTATGGTATTGCAGATTTTATTTGTTGTTTTAATAAATGCTGCAAGTATTTGGTTTTTCAGGCAAACCCAAGCATATAAAGGATTTACAAAGCTTAATATTATATATATTATTTGCTGCACTTTGTTTACTCTTGTTTTTTACAAATACATGAATTCTCTGTTTGGTTATTGGGGACATGCTGTCTTTCTTAGTTTATATTACGGCATATATTTTATGAGTAAAAATGTGTCTGTTATTGTAAGAATTATAATTTCTTTATGGGTTATATATAATGCTGTAAGATATAACAGAGGAAATGAAATATATGAAATAATAAATGTTGTATTAAGTATTGTAGCTGTAGTTATAGGTTTCATTTGCAAATTCTTTGCATCTTACAGCAATATTGTTTATTATATGGTTATCTTTAGTATTATGTTAATTGCTATTGCCGGTTTTTTATTATATGTAAAAACAAAAAATAAATTTTTGAGAAATATAATACTTGTATTTTCTTTTATATCTTTTATGGAAGTACTTGGAAGCCGTGCTGTATTTACAGGTGCTATGGATAATTATATTAAAAACGGTATGTGGTAATATAATTTAAAAGTAAAAAAATGCTTGCAATTAATGTTGCTTTATGATATAATTTTGAATTGTAGTGAAAACGGATGGTCCGCTGGTGCTTCCAATAATGATTGGATTAAAAACTGGCATCAAGAACATCTATGATGAAAGGGAGGCAAAGCCTTATGAATTGTGAAATTATTAAAGAAATTGAAAGCAGTCAGTTAAAGAATGATATTCCTGACTTCAAGGTTGGCGATACTGTAAGAGTATATGCTAAAATTGTTGAGGGAACTAAGGAAAGAATCCAGATGTTTGAGGGTATTGTTCTTAAAAGACAGGGCGGAAGCTCAAGAGAGACATTTACAGTAAGAAGAGTATCTTATGGTGTAGGTGTTGAAAAAACTTGGCCGTTACATTCACCAAGAATTGACCATATTGAAGTTGTTAGATATGGTATCGTTAGAAGAGCTAAGCTTAATTACCTTAGAGACAGAGTTGGTAAGGCTGCTAAGGTTAAGGAAGATATTACTAGAAGATCAAAGTAATTGATGTAATTCCTTTATTCCCCTGACTGAATAAGTCAGGGGTATTTTCATTGATAAGATGTATCAGCAAAGAGAAAGGAGATATTTTTATGAATATACAATGGTATCCCGGTCATATGACAAAGACAAGGCGAATGATGCAGGAGAATATTTCTCTTGTTGATATTGTAATTGAGTTATTGGATGCAAGGCTGCCTTTAAGCAGTAAAAATCCTGAAATAGACAAACTTGCTGCAAATAAAAAAAGAATAGTTATTTTAAATAAAGTGGATTTGGCTGACGATAAAAAGACAAAAGAATGGGCTGAATATTTTAAATCAAAAGGGTTTGAAGTAATAGAAGCAAATTCCGCAACAGGAAAGGGAATTAAAGAAATTATCCCTGTTGCAAAAGAGCTTATGGCTGAGAAAGTTGAAAGGCTTAGAAAAAGAGGCAGGCTTTTTGTGCCTACAAGAGCTATGATTGTCGGTATACCAAATGTGGGAAAATCAACTCTTATAAATAAATTTGTAGGAAGAAATATGGCAAAGACCGGTGATAAGGCTGGTGTTACAAGGGCAAAGCAGTGGGTTAAAATTAAAAAGGATTTTGAACTTCTTGACACTCCGGGTATTCTTTGGCCAAAATTTGATGATCAAAATGTTGGTTTAAAGCTTGCATTTACCGGGGCAATAAATGATTCTATAATGGACAGTACTGTGCTTGTTACACATCTTATTGAATATTTAGATAATCTTTATCCTGAGGCTATTAAAAACAGATATGGAATTGAATATGATGAAAATACACCTGTGCATGAGATTTATGAAAAAATAGCCTTGAAGAGAGGATTCCTCAAAAAGGGAAATGAAATTGACTATAAAAGGACTGCAGATATTATTATAGATGAATTCAGAGCGGGAAAGCTTGGAAGAATGACATTGGAAAGCGTTGATGATTTGGAAAAAAATGAAAATTAATTTTATTAAATTAAAGTATAAATATATGTAATTTGACCATACTAAAGTTTGTAAGGCAAATATGTCTTTATGTCTTTAGATTTTTAGGAGGTAACGAATTATGAACAACAGAAGTGAAAGAAATTCAAACAATAATCAGAGTGAGAGAAACTCAAGCAACAACCAGAGCAGCAACAACCAGAGCAACAACAATCAGAGCAGTAACAGAGTTGAGTTTGCTAATGAAATTAGCCAGGAAATGGATAAGAGAAGCAGCAACAACTCTAACAGAAATTCAAGCAATAACAATTCAAACAGAAATTCTAGCAATAACCAGAATTCAAGCAACAACCAGAGTTCTAGAAGCTAAAAATTTTTAGCTATATAAAAAGGCTGTCATTGACAGCCTTTTTTACATATTATCTGTAAGCTTTTACTGAAACAAGTTCTATATTCTTGGTCATATAGTTACCCTTAATTTCCCAATTATTTGAGTAATCTGTTGAAAGATATTTTTTATTATCATCAGCAAGTACTGTAACAATAGTTTTGTCAGTGCCTATTATATCCTGTGCTTTAAGGCAGCCTAAAATGTTTGCACCTGAGGATATTCCGACACCTATACCAAACTGCTGAGATAGCATTCTAGCCATAATAATTGAATCAATATCATCAACTGAAACAACTTTATACATTTCATCCATATTAAGAATAGGCGGTATAAATTCATCAGAAATTCCCTGTATTTTGTGTGCACCTGTTTTATATCCTGTTGAGAGCGTAGGTGAGTTTAAAGGTTCAAGAGGAAATGCCTTGCAGTTTGGATTATCTACTCTGAGACGCTTTGCTATGCCCATTACAGTGCCTCCTGTTCCTACTCCTGCAACAACACCATCAGCTGTCAGTCCCAAAGCATGGAGCTGATTTGAAATTTCCTCACCGGTTGTATAATAATGTGCCATAGTATTGTCTTCATTTGAAAATTGGCACGGAAGAAAAACGCCGCCATTTTCGGCAAGTTTTTCTGTCATTGAAATGGAACCTAAAAATCCGCCGTCTTCCTTAGAAACAAGTCTTATTTCTGCTCCATAGCTTTTCATTAAATTTATTCTTTCTTTACTCATCCAGTCAGGCATATAAATAATTACTTTATGACCAAGATAGCTGCCAAGGGCTGAAAATGCTATGCCTGTGTTTCCGCTTGTTGCTTCTGCAATAATGTCATTTTCTTTAATAGTACCTTTTTTATAGGCGTTTTCAAGTATATAAAAAGCAACTCTATCTTTTATACTGCCTGTTAAGTTATAGTATTCTGCTTTGGCGTATATTTTTCTGTTTTCACCTTTGTATTTTAAATTGATTTCAAGCAAAGGTGTGCTGCCAATCATTTTTTTTATATTTTTAAATTTATCATTATAATTCATTTTTTTAGTCCTCTCATTAGCTTTATATAATTATATTTTATCAAAAATATATATCTATGCAATAAATTTTTTTTCATAATTGGGTATGCAAGAAGCATTATAATGCAGGTTATCCATATAGATTTAATTCCAAATACTGTTGAGCATACGGTTCCCAAAAGAGCACCAGAAATAAAAAACATAATTACGCTGAAATATATTAGTGACTTTCTGAAATAAACCTTGTTATGAGTATTTAGGTATTGAAAAAAGTTTTCTGTACATGAACGGAGATTGCCTGTGCACATAGTAGTTGCACAAGGACAGTCCCATACTTTTTTAAAAGTTGCTACCTGCATTGCACAGACGAAAGATACCATAACATTTACAAGATGATTAAAGCTTTCAGGAATAAAGCCTACTAAAAATATAATAATTATTTCAATAGTTATGATTATGTGTCTCCAGTGGAAAAGTGAAATTTCCTTAAAATGTTTACTGATAATACCTATAATAAAAACTCCGCAGGAAAAGGCAAAAACGGGAATAAAGTAGTTTAATGCCTGTTTAAAATCTCTATTGGCAAGGTTAATGCCCAAAAGAACTATATTTCCTGTTTCTGCATTTGCAAATACATGACCTCTTAATATATATGTATATGTATCCCAAAATCCGCCGGATATGGCTAAAAGTATTCCTAAAGTAAAGGATTCCGAGGGCTGAAAACGTGTTTTTTGCATAATTGTCACCTCACATATAATTCATAGTAGTATTCTATCACAAAATGAGAAAAAAGCAATATTTTATGAAAAATTGTTGAGGTACAATAGATAGGTAACAGATAAAAATAAAA
>ULQT01019013.1_pt1 | contig 21035 bp, 26 predicted proteins | sample 1954791 | NCBI WGS metagenome assembly ULQT01 (sample SAMEA4835663, study PRJEB28245) | human gut metagenome | biome: gut microbiome; material: fecal sample | place: Denmark | collected 2008 | reverse complement strand
TGAGATCATCAGCGCCGATTCCATGCAGGTCTACCGCCATATGGACGTGGGCTCTGCCAAGGTGACGAAAGAGGAGATGGACGGGATCCCCCACTACCTCATCGACGTGCTGGATCCGGAGGAAGCCTTCAACGTGGTGGTATTCCAGGATATGGCGAAAAAGGCCATGAAAAGGATCCGGGAAAACGGCCATATCCCCATTGTGGCCGGAGGGACGGGCTTTTATATCCAGGCCCTTTTATACGACATCGATTTTACGGAAAACGACGGCGATATGGAATACAGGCACAGGCTGGAGGCGCTGGCAGAGAAGGAAGGGCCGCCGGTCCTCCATAAGATGTTAATGGAGCGGGATCCGGAATCGGCAGAGGCCATCCATGAAAACAATGTGAAGCGGGTGATCCGCGCCCTGGAGTTTTACGAAAAGACCGGGGAAAAGATCTCCGCCCACAACGCCGCAGAGCGAGAGAAGACCTCGCCCTACAACTTTGCCTATTACGTCCTTAATATGGACCGGGGAAGGCTTTATTCCCGCATTGACAGGCGGGTGGACGAGATGCTGGAAAACGGCCTGGTGGACGAGGTGGAGAGGCTGAAGGCCATGGGCTGCACCAGGGATCTGGTGTCCATGCAGGGCCTGGGCTACAAAGAGATCCTGGACTGCCTTTCCGGGGAGACCAGCCTGGAGGAGGCTGTCTATATCCTCAAGCGGGATACCAGGCATTTTGCCAAGCGGCAGCTGACCTGGTTTAAGCGGGAACGGGATGTGACCTGGGTGGACCAGGAACGGTTTTCCTTTGACCGGGATCAGATCCTGGAATGGATGACCAGGGATCTTAAGGAACGGAAGATCATAAAGTAACGGGAACCGGCGGCAGGGCCGGAGGAAAGAAGAAGGAGCGAAAATAAAGTCATGGAACTTACAGGAATGTATGAACAGCTCGGAATTTCCGAGAAAGTGCTTAAATTTGCCAGAGAAACGGAGGCTGCCTTAAAGGAGCGGTTTGAGGAGATCGACGGGGTGGCGGAGTATAATCAGCTGAAGGTCATTAAAGCCATGCAGGAGGCCAGGGTCAGCGATATCCATTTTGCAGGCACCACCGGCTACGGCTATAACGATCTGGGCCGGGATACCCTGGAAGAGGTATACGCCAGGGCCTTTCACGGCGAGGACGCCCTGGTGCGTCCCCAGCTGATCTCCGGGACCCATGCCCTGACGGTGGCCCTTTCGGGCAACTTAAGACCTGGAGACGAGATCCTGTCCCCGGTGGGAAAGCCCTACGATACCCTGGAAGAGGTTATCGGCATCCGGGATTCCGTGGGCTCCTTAAAGGAGTTCGGCATCACATACAGCCAGGTGGATCTGCTTCCCGACGGCAGCTTTGATTTTGAAGGGATCCGGAAGGCCATCAATGAGCGGACGAAGCTGGTGGAGATCCAGCGGTCCAAGGGCTACGCCACCCGTCCCACCCTTTCCGTGGCGCGGATCGGAGAGCTGATCTCCTTCATAAAGAGCATAAAGCCCGATGTGATCTGCATGGTGGACAACTGCTACGGCGAATTTGTGGAGACCCTGGAGCCCACAGATGTGGGAGCGGATATGATCGTCGGCTCTCTGATCAAAAATCCCGGCGGCGGCCTGGCTCCCATCGGCGGTTATATCGTGGGAAGAAAGGACTGCATCGAGCGGGCAGCTTACCGTCTGACGGCTCCCGGCCTGGGCAAAGAGGTAGGTGCCAGCCTGGGCGTCAGCCAGTCCTTATACCAGGGCCTGTTCTTAGCCCCCACGGTGGTGGCCGGGGCCTTAAAGGGCGCAGTATTTGCCGCAAACCTGTATGAGAAGCTGGGCTTTGGCGTTGTTCCCAACGGAAGCGAGAGCCGTCACGACATCATCCAGGCCATTACCTTCGGGACTCCCGAGGGCGTGATCCGGTTCTGTGAGGGGATCCAGGCGGCAGCACCGGTGGACAGCTTTGTAACGCCGGAGCCCTGGGCCATGCCGGGCTATGATTCCGATGTGATCATGGCAGCCGGGGCCTTTATCCAGGGAGCCTCCATCGAGCTTTCTGCCGACGCGCCCATCAAGCCGCCCTATGCCGTTTACTTCCAGGGAGGTCTTACCTGGTACCACGCAAAGCTGGGGATCTTAATGTCCTTACAGAAGCTTTGTGACGCGGGGATCGTAAATCTTTAAAAAATTTAAAGAAACTTTTAAGAAGTGACGGCGGCGGTTTCTGGCCGGACGCATTGTATTGAATGGAAAAATGTGTTATATTGTGTAGCATACGCGAGGTAGTATCATGAGAAGCAAAAATTCCTGGGTGCTTCTGCTCATGGTCTTATCCGGTATCGTCTTAGGCGGCTTCATCGGGGAGGCGGCGTCGGGAGTGCCGTTTTTATCCTGGCTGAACTTTGGCCAGTCCTTTGGGTTAAATGATCCCCTGGTACTGAACCTTGGGATCCTGGTCATTACCTTTGGCTTGAGCATCCGGATCACCATGGCCAGCATCATTGGCGTGATCATCGCCATTCTGACGTATCATTTCATCTGACACCGGGAGAAGTAAGGTACTTGGAGAGCCGGAAAGGCCAGGTGTACCAGAATGAATGAAAAGAGAACCGAAACCATGAAAAACCTGCCTGTTTCTGAACGGCCCTATGAAAAGGCCATGGAACAGGGCGTGGAGGTCTTATCGGATGCGGAGCTTTTAGCTGTGATCCTGAGGACCGGTACAAAGGATATTTCTGCCAGGGCCCTGGCAGAGAAGATATTGACGCTGGGAGATCCTCCGGGACTTCCCGGCCTTCTTCATCATACGCTGCCGGACTATAAGGCAGTCCGGGGCATCGGAAACGTGAAGGCCATCCAGCTGGCGGCAGTGGGGGAGCTTTCCAGACGGATCTGGAAGGCGGTCCGATCCGGCAGGGAGCTGGTCTTCGACCATCCGGCGGTGATCGCCGATTATTTTATGGAGGAGATGCGTCATATGGAGCAGGAGCATGTGAAGCTCCTGGTGCTCAACACGAAAAATGTGCTGATCCGGGATGTGGATATTTCCAAGGGGACGGTCAACGCCTCCCTGGCCACGCCTAGGGAGCTGTTTATTGAGGCTCTCCGCTACCGGGGCTCCTCGGTGATCCTGCTCCATAACCATCCCAGCGGCGACGCTGCCCCCAGCCGGGAGGACTGCCTGTTTACAAAGCGGGTGGAGGAGGCCGGGAAATTGATAGGCATCCCGCTGTTAGACCATATCATAATCGGGGATACTTCCTATGTGAGCCTGAAAGAACGGGGAATTCTGTAACAATGAAAAACACCAGATATTTTTTATTCGGACTGTCGGCAGTCTGTGTCTGCATGATCGGCATTACATCCTTAAACGGCAGTCTTTTAAATCCGCTGCGGAATGCGGTGGGCTATGTGCTGGTCCCGATCCAGTCGGGGATCAACGCCGTGGGCGGAAGCATCTATAAGGAGGCCAGCGCCCTGGGGAGCTTAAAGGACACCATGAAGGAAAACGAGACCTTAAAGGCCCAGGTGGATGAACTCACAGAGGAGAATACAAGGCTCCGGGCAGAGCAGCAGGAGCTGGAGCGGCTCCGGGAGCTTTATGAGCTGGATACCCAGTACATGCAGTACCAGAAGGTGGGGGCCAGGATCATTGCCAAGGATTCAGGAAACTGGTTTTCTGTGTTCCGCATCGACAAGGGGGCGGACGACGGTATTAAGGAAAATATGAACGTCATTGCCGGCGGCGGCTTAGTGGGCATCGTCACGGATGTGGGAGCCAACTATGCCACGGTCCGGTCCATCATCGACGATTCCAGCCAGGTCAGCGCCATGGCCCAGCAGTCCGGGGATACGTGCATGGTGTCCGGGGATCTTAAGCTGTTCAAGGAGGGGCGGCTGAACCTGGGATATATGGAAAAGGACGACGATATCCGGGACGGGGATATGATCGTAACCTCCAACATCAGTGAAAAATTCCTGCCGGGTATCCTCATCGGCTATGCTACGGATATCACGGTGGACTACAATGACAACCTGACGAAATCCGGCTACGTGATCCCGGTGGCCCAGTTCGACCGTCTCCAGGAGGTGCTGGTGATCACAGATCTAAAGGAGGCAGGGCCTGAATTTGATGAATAGTAATTTAAAACAGATCGCGCTGAACCTTGTCCTGCTTTTGCTGGCGTTTTCGGTCCAGACCTGCGTGTTCCCGCTGCTGCCGTTCCTTTCAGCCTACCCGAACCTGATGCTGATCCTGATCTTCTCCTTTGGGTTTATCCGGGGAAGCGCGTCGGGCATGTGCTACGGACTGGTGGCCGGACTGCTGATGGACCTTTCCTCCGGCGGCCCCATGGGATTTTATACGCTGTTCTATATCTGGATGGGATATTTAAACGGCATTGCCACCAGATATTATTACGAGGATTATATCACGCTGCCCCTGGCCCTCAGCGTGGTCAATGAACTGGCATACAACCTGTACCTGTATGTATTCGGCTTTCTGTTCCGGGGACGCCTGGGCTTTGGGTATTACCTTATAAACATCATCCTCCCGGAAACCGTGTTCACGGTGGTGACGACGCTGGCCGTTTACCGCCTGTTCCTGTTTATCAGCAGGAAGCTGGAAGAGATGAAAAAAAGGAGAGACACGACCATTGCTTAACGACCTGTATGAGATACTGAAGGAGTCACTGAAAAAGCTTCTGGCTTCCAGGACCTTTATCCTGGGGGTGTTTTTTGTATTCCTGTTCGGGATCCTGGCCGTCCAGATCTTCCGGCTCCAGATCATCGAGGGCGAGGAATACCAGGAAAACTACATGACCAAAACAAAAAAGACCATCATGCTGGCGGGGACCCGGGGCAATATCTATGACCGCAACGGGAATCTCCTGGCTTATAACCAGCTGGCTTATAATGTGACGATCCAGGACAACGGCGATTATACCACCACCGCTGAGAGAAACCGGATGCTCCTTCTGCTGGTGCAGATCTTAAACCGCCACGGAGAAAAGGTCCGGGGAGAATTTGCCGTGGCCATCGAGCCCTCCGGGGAAATGGTCTACACCACCTCCAGCGAGACGGCCAGAAAGCGGTTCATCAGCGACTACTACGGCTTAAAAGCCCTCTCGGAGCTGGATGCCGAGGACGGGAGCACGCCCTCGGATATCACCCCCAGGGAGATGTTCGACGCCAAATTTAAGGACTATGGGCTGGATAAGCTGACGGATGAGAACGGAGATCCTGTGACACTTACGGACGAGGAGGCTCTGGGGATCATCAATATCCGTTATACCATGGGCTTTACGGCCTACCAGAAATATATGACCACCACCATCGCCTCCAATGTGAGCCGGGAGACCATGACCGACGTTCTGGAAAACTCGGCGGATCTTAAGGGCGTGGCCATCGAGGAGACCACTCTCCGTGTTTACAATGACAGCGTTTACTTTGCACCCATCATCGGCTACACAGGAAAGGTATGGGATGATGAGCTGGAAAAGCTCAAGGAGACCAATCCCGATTACGAGCTGACGGATCTGGTGGGAAAGACCGGCATCGAGGCCTCCCTGGAGCCGGAGCTCCAGGGGAAAAAGGGCTCCCAGACCATGTATGTGAACAGCACGGGCCGGATCGTGGAGATCGTGGAGAAGACCGATTCTAAGGCTGGAAACGATGTGTATCTGACCATCGACCGGGATCTCCAGATCGGGATCTATAATCTTCTGGAGCAGCAGCTGGCCGGTATCATCACCAACAAGCTGGTGAACCGGGACCTGGAGGAGACGGATTACAAAAAGGGCTCCAATATCCCCATTCCGGTGAAGGATGTGTATTTCCAGCTGATCAACAACAATGTGCTGGACATGGACGCGTTTTCTGCTCCGGAAGCGTCCCAGGTGGAAAAATCCATCTATGCCAAGTACAGCCAGTCCAGGGAGCAGACCCTTTCCTGGATCCGGTCGGAGCTGTTGAACGAGAATGCGGCTCCTATGGTCTCTCTGGGTGAAGACCAGAAATCCTATATGCAGTATATTTATTCCTACCTGGTGTCCCAGGAGGTGGTGGTGAGAGACCGGATCGACCGGGATTCCGAGGCGTACCAGGCATGGGCGGCGGAGACGGTGAGCCTCAGGGAGTATCTGTATAAGGGGATCGCTGAAAACTGGATCGACACCACGAAGCTTAAGATGGAGGATAAATATTCCGACGCTGACCACATTTACCAGATCCTGGTGGATTATGTGATCGGGGATCTGGAAACAGACAGCGAGTTTTCAAAACGGATCTATAAGTACCTCATAAACGGCGGCTCTGTCACAGGAAAGGAGCTGTGCCTGGCCCTGTATTCCCAGAATATCCTGGCTTACGATGAGGCGGAGGTCCGGATGCTGGAGGCCAACGGAGACGAGTATGCCTTCCAGTTCATCCGCCAGAAGATCTCGGATATTGAGATCACCCCGGCCCAGCTGGCCCTGGATCCCTGTTCGGCCGGATGCGTGGTGACCGATGTGAAGACGGGAGAGGTACGGGCCCTGGTGACATATCCCAGCTATGACAACAATAAGTTTTCTGGTACAGTGGATGCGGAATACTATAATAAGCTGAACAACGACATGTCCCTGCCGCTGTTCAACAATGCGACCCAGGCCCAGAAAGCCCCGGGCTCCACGTTTAAGCCCATCATGGCCGTGGCCGCCCTGGAGGAAAAGGCCATCGGTCTTTCTGATACAGTCAACTGTACAGGTATGTATCAGGAGATCACCCCCCATGTGCGGTGCTGGATCTATCCGGGCCAGCACGGCCCCCTGGATGCGGAGCACGGTATCATGAATTCCTGCAACGTGTTCTTTGCGGACATGGGCCACCGGCTCTCTATGGATGAGAACGGCACATATTCTCCGGAGCTGGGAATCGAAAAGATCCGGAAATATGCGGCCATGTTCGGGCTGGACGAGACCTCGGGCATTGAGATCTCAGAAAAGAGCCCCCAGATGACCACAGAAAAGCCGGAGGCCTCCTCCATCGGCCAGGCCAACCATTCCTACTCCAATGTACAGCTGGCCCGCTATATCACGGCCATTGCCAACCGGGGAACAGTGTTTAAGCTGAGCCTTCTGGATAAGCTCACTGATTCCCAGGGGAATCTGATCACTGATTATACGCCGGAGGTACGGTCCACCGTGGACATTGCCGATTCCACCTGGAATGTGGTCCACAGCGGTATGAGAAAGGTGATCTCCGACGGCTCGGCCAAGAAGATCTTCAGTGATCTGGAGGTGGATATTGCTGGTAAGACGGGTACAGCCGAGGAGTTGAAGAGCGGTCATATCATCAACCATGCCTTCTTCGTGTCCTTTGCGCCCTATCAGGATCCGGAGATCGCTGTGACCGTCAACATTCCCTACGGCTATTCCTCATCCAATGCGGCCACGGCGGCCAAGAATATCTACCGGTATTACTACGGCTACACGGATCTGGATTATATCTTAAACAACAGCGCTCTGAACGTTTCCAACGTGGAGATCGGAGAATGATGACAAGGGATCCGGGACTTTTATAGTAAAAAGGAGGCTTCTTTCATGCAGAACCCAGTGGTCATAAAGGGAAATAAGGCCGGGATGACGGTGTACCTGGATCCGGCCCTTCCCTTTACAGAGCTTTTGGAGGCGGTAAAAAAGAAATTCAGGGAGACGGCCCGGTTCTGGGGCTCTGCCCAGATGACCCTGACCCTGGAGGGAAGGAGGCTGTCGCCGGAGGAGGAATTTTCTGTGGTCAACGCCATCACAGAAAATTCCGGGATCGAGATCCTGTGCCTCATCGACGCGGATGCGGAACGGATCCGCAGGTGCGAGAAGGCGTTAAATGAAAAGCTCATGGAGCTTTCTGCCAGCACGGGCCAGTTTTATAAAGGGAATCTGAGGAACGGGGACGTCCTGGAATCCGAGGCCAGCATCGTCGTCATCGGCGACGTGGACTGCGGGGCCAGGGTATCGGCCAAGGGAAACATCATTATCCTTGGGACCTTAAAGGGAACGGCCCAGGCAGGCCTGTCTGGAAACAGGAATGCCGTGGTGGTGGCCATGGAGATGGCGCCCTCCCAGGTAAGGATCTCGGATCTTGCGTTCCAGAAGGCAGAAAAGGGGCGGCTCCTGGGCTGGGGGCCCATGATGATTCTTGTCAAAAATGGGCGGATTTGTTCGGAACCCATAAAAAAGAGCTTTTTAAGTGCACTAAATTTCATTTAAAATTCGGTTAGCTTATAAAATCGGGCAAAACATCCAAAAAAGCTTGATTTTACAAGGAAAACCAGCATTTATAAAGTGCTGGAAAGGCTGGGCAGATGATGTGAAAAACGGGGCGGTTTGTCACACACTTGTCACAGCCTTAATTTTTTCGATCTCACTTCGGAGATCGTTAAGATCACGGTGGCCATACACTCTGTTAGTCACATCCGTAAAGCTATGTCCCATCATCCGTTTTCGGTCATTCTCACTGACTTTGTAACGCTCGCATAACATCGAAAATGTGTGTCTGCAATCCTGTGGGGTATGCTCTGGATCACCCAGGATCCCGAGGCGGGTCAAGGTCTTTTTGAAATGCTTCCGGTATTCGCTGATTGCGCCATGTAAGAGCTCACCATCCCTTGCGATACGTCGTTCTACAAGGGGGAGGATTGCAGAGTGGATCGGAACAATCCTGGACTTGCCGGCCTTAGTTTTCACTCCGCCGCGGAAGCACTTTTCGTCTAAGTCCACTTCGGCGGCTTTGCATTCGGAAATCCTGTGGCCGGAATAACACATAATGAGCAGCAGCTCAACGATGGGATCCGCGTTGTGGGTCCAGAGCATCTGCAGCTCCTCTTCTGTAAAAGGCACACCATGCTCGTCATCATCTTCTTTTTTGATGGAAACGAATTTGGAATAATCCTTTTCGCACCACCCGCGGCCATCTGCAAAATGATACAAAGAGTGGTAGAGCTGTAGAATCAGCTCCAGGCTCGCATGCTTAAGCGGGCATGCGTCTAGGTTGTCTTGCAGGTCTTTGGCAGAGATTGTCGAGAAAACACGGTCATGCAAAGACTTACAGTGGCGGAAAGCCATCTGGGAAGCATAGACAGTGGATCGGGAATAATGATGGCCCTCATAGAATTTATCCGCAAAGAAGTCTTCATATACTTCTTTGAAGGTAGGACCCTGACCATTCTTACCCTGAGAATAACCAGCTAGAATGCGTTTTATGGTATCATCCAGGTCAGCGCCTTCAAGGGCGGGTTTCAGCGTGTTTTCCATGCCTGGGACGTATGTACCGGCCTTGTAGGCCGTGAGGACAGCAAAGCCGACATACCAGTCGTCCACATAGCAGAGGGCACGCGGAACGATATACAGGCCATTGTCCGGATTTTCGTGGGCAGGCGGATGCACGGCGTAAGGGTTCCGGCGTCGGGATCCAAGATAGCGGATGCTGCCATAGCCATTTGGTAACTTCGAGTGTTTTTTACGTTTTCTAGGCATAATATTCCTCCTTGCATTGGTTTGGGTATAAAAATAACACCTGCTTGCCAGATGCTTAAGGAGTATGGTATAATCTGAGTGGTTAGGTCAGGTTATTTCTCCCGGCATCGGGCAGCAGTAACCGGTCTGTGGGCCGTCTCCAGTTGGCGCTGGGGGCGGCTTTTATATTTGGCATATCGAGTTAGTCTCTATTTCTAAAAATCCAATATAAAAATAAGAAACTTGCACAAAACCAGGCAAAGGCAGACAGGATAGAATAGGATCCGCCTTGAAGGTTGATGTCGTGCATAAAATAAAAACAAGTCAAAACAGAGTTAATTAAGCAAGTCATCAGAATCAAAGGTGTGTCCATCTGGCGGAAAGCGCATATACAGATGATTGGGATGAACATATTGATAAAGAAAGTATACCCAAATTCTACTACGCCCATAATCGTAACAGAAGATGTACTAAAAAGTACGGCGTAAAAAACAACAAAAATAAACACTAGAGCCATACATTTACCTGCATTTTTCTTGATACAAGGTCCTACTTTCTCACGGATTTTGTATGCCAGAATGAAAAGTAAAATATAAAACGATACTATCACAATACAAGCTAAAATTGATACAAGGATTGGATATAGAAAATAAGATACCTTTTCCCATTGCGAACTGTTAGCGGTTTGAATGGGTGCAGCAGTTGTTTCTATATTAGAGAAACTTTCTTCATAGGTCTCATCATCTCGTTGTGGGCTGTCGGTGGTTTGAATGGGCGCAACAGTTGTTTCTGTATAAGAAGAACTTTCTTCATAGATATCATCATCCCATTGTGGACTGTCAGCAGTTGTTTCTGTATAAGAGAAATTATATTCATAAATATCTTCATCATCATAGGGGCATTTCCCGTTAGGATGGTCATGTGCCGGTCGTCCATGATGGTAATGGTATTCGCCTGTGCTCCGGTCATAATGTCCACCGTCTGAATCCGTTCTTCCAGGGTGGGCATTTGCGTTGAATGCAAATACAAGAGTCAGTAGAATTAGTAATGCAACAGATATCAGCTTTTTCATTTGTGTATCCCCCAAACACTGTTATGCTAAAGAAATACATATATTTTCCGGATCACAGAATCCGTGGAATATATTACAGATCAAACCGGACTTTATATATAAATCTTTGCTTTAAAAATAAAATCTATTTTTACATACTACAATAAGATGTTCAAATAGCCTTATGTGTGCTATCAGAAACTGGTGGATACTGGCTTTCCAGTTCCTCGGGAGTTTTAGGTATAGCTCCTAAAAATGCATTTATGGAATCACCAGCAAGGGCTTCCATAAATGCGGTCACAGCTTCACGCTCCCGCTTCCCTAATCTCAAATATCTTTCTAGAAAATTTCTCTCGAAGTCATTTAGGTCATGTTCTCTGGCGAAAGCCTCCATTTTGCTTTCTGGCTCAGGAGCAAAAATCTCACCGATACCAGACCGTAACCATTCTTCACGTACTCCAAATGTGCTGCAAATAAGTAGCACTGCCGCATCACTAGGAGCTCCTTTTCTTACTTCATAGGTAGCCACTGTACTTCGTTTAATTCCTAGTTTATCTGCAAATTCCTGTTGTGTTAAATGTAGAATACTCCTTAATTCTTTCAATCTTTCGTTCACTTTAAAATCCTCCTTTTGAAATTATTATAATGTAAGTCAAAAATGAAGTCAATACAAAAATGTCTCATTGCAACAAAATAAACTTGACAAAGAACGCAATGAGACATATAATTGTCTCAACGAAACACACATCATATATACAGGAGGTGATTCGCATGTCAAATAGTAAAACAGAAATCAATAAAGTTGAAGAACTTGAAAAAGCTGTTACAAGATTTCGCAATTTACCGCGAAATGAGCAGGCCATGGTATCCGGGTTTATTGCGGGCCTGGAGGCACAGAAAGCGCTTAACTCAGAGCCAGAGAAAAAAGGAGCCTAGTACCTGTTCAGAGAGGAAAGGAGAGAGAATAGATGAGTGAACCACTTAAACCATGTCCATTCTGTGGTGGAAAAGCCAAAATACATATGGAACATAAAAGAATAGGACTTACCTTATGGGGACGGTGTGAAAAATGTCTCGCGGAAACTGCTGGATATTGTCCCAAAGATGACCTGGAAAGTTTTGAAGAATGCAAAGAGCTGGCGATTAAAGCATGGAACAGACGGACAGAGGGTTCGAAACCGGAGAAAAAAGGAGCCTAGTACCTGGGGAAAGGAGAGAGAATGGAAACTTTATATTTAGCATTATGGAAGGTGATGTCGTTTTGTTTGGTGATCGGGATAGCTCTGTTTTTGATAGGAGTACTCAAGTTTTTCATATTCGGTGATCCCTGTCCGTTTGGAATCATAGGAGCCCTTTTAGTTTTAGGAGCAGTCATTTGCCTTGATCTTATAGTGGTAATGCAAAGGATCATGAAAGCTGGAAACCCACCCAAAGCAGTCACTGCTTTATATATTATGCTTGGCTGTGCGGTGATTAGCTATATTCTGCTTTGGGTGGGCGGTGCCTTGATTGAATATGGATTAGGTTTTTTGGTAGGAGTTGGCGCCATCGGACTGGTGATTAGCTATCTTATCGGATTTGCTGCTGTTGACATATCGAAAGAATCAATGATTCCCCCAGATGCTGCAAAGCTGAAGTATGAAGCTGCCGAGTGCAATGCATGTAGTTACAATCCATGGGAACCAGAAATTCCATCTGGAAATTGTTCTTTCACTGACCATGGTGGAGCCTTTGAGAGTCAGAAGGATTCCCATATTTGAATCAATAGACACAGAAAAGGTATACTGATCGGCTTTTATATCGTTTCGGGCAGTGGAGGGAGAAAAAGGGACGTAGATGATAAGTCCTTCATCCTTTAAAAAGTCGATATGCTGACAAAGCCGGGGACGGCTGAATGTACCGACCGACCTATGGGCACCCCTAAAACGTTGCCAGGGCTTTCGACAGTGCTTTTCGATGCCATCAATCGTTGTGTAGGGATGCTTATAAATGAACCGGAGCAGATCCATCCGGTAATCGAAGGGGCCTATTATAAACATAGTACTGATTCCTTTCTATGGGATTTTAGGCATGCTGATAAAGCAATTATAAGGGTGTAGAGGGAGAAAGGCAATATCAAGCGAGGAGAAAGGAGGCTGCCATATGAAATTACAGATCACATTTCCGGACAGGACCCAGGAGGTCATATTTCTTTCGGATCAGGAAGTAGTCCTTGGAGAGGGACTATAAACACTACTACTTTATAATACAAGGAGTTGTGATTGCATGGCACCTAAAGAACTGACTGAAAAACTGCTGTCTGTCCTGAAAGGAGATATCCCGTACGAAGGAGAAGACCTTGCAGAGGCAGACAGCGTGATTGAAGGGCTGATTGAAAATCTCATCCGGGGATGGGGACTGAACCAGTTTGAAGCAGGGGATGCGCCGGTACTGCTGATACTGTGTCTGATCTGCGCAAGGGGAGCATTGCAGCAGACGGGGAGCATCGGTGAGGGGATTAAAAAAGTGAAAGAGGAAGTTCGCGGCTTCTGCGAATTGGAAGGAGGAAAATGGATTGAGAACGAAAATGAAAATGGTAAAAAGCCGGGAAGAGAAGTCCAATCAGATCACAGTGATAATACGGGCCTGTGACAATGAATCTGCGGAGACTCTTATGGAAGAGATCCAAGCGGCGCTTCGCAGACTGAACCGCCGCATGGAAAAAACGGTAGGATACGAAATTATCACTGTACCTAAACCTATTTACAGTGAGAAAGAAATTTGTTCAATTTGGCCTGAAGGTTACGCACATCCACAGAAGAGGCCCTGATATCGTCCCGTTCTTCTCTGGAACAGGATGGCTCCTTCAAATACGCTTTGAAAAATTCAAGGACATTGTCAATGGCGTAACGCGTAGTAAGTATTTCGTTGTAGGTAAAAAGAAGGTCAGAACAAACATCATTGCCAGAAAAAATGCGTTCAGATGTTTCCGGATCATAATCGGATGGGATATTTACCGACTCAACAGGATTATAGCCAATGGAAAAACCTCCTAAATCAATGGCAGAGAAATCCAGGGACGCGGGAAAGTCATCATTGGCTTCAAGAGATGTGAGATCCACATAATCATATCCATCAGAAGTAATTTGAACGAGCTGGTTGAGAATATCAGTAATCCTATAAATCGCCATATAGTACCTCCAAATAAAATTGATATCTGGTTGGGAAGAACCAGTAAATCAATTATAAGGGCAAAGAGAGGGAAAGGCAATATCGAGCAAGGAGAAAGGAGGCTGCCGTATGAAATTACAGATCACATTCCCGGACGGAACCCAGGATGTCATATTTCTTTCGGATCAAGAAGTCCAGAAGCTGGAATACCAGGTAAAAAAACAGCACCAGTACATGAAAGAAAAGGGTATCCAGCACAAATACACGCTGGCGGATGAGCTGTACTTTGCAATCCACAGGTATGCGTTATATCTTAAGGAAATTCCGGAAGAGGAGGGAACCAGATGAAGGAAAAAGAGACAATGTCAGAGCGCGTTAGCGTGAATGAGGCAGCGCGGATCCTGGGAATGTCACCGACTTCGGTGCGCTTCCAGATGAAAAAGAAGACGCTGCCCATTGGACGGGCGGTGCCGCCGGAAAAGAACGGATCAACCCGATGGGCATTTTATATCTACCGGAGGATGCTGAACCAGGTGATCGGGAAGGAAGAAGATGAAAGGATATAAGTGCGACCGGTGCGGCTGCAGGATCTACGTGGATCCGGGAGAAAAGAGGGTCTGCGAGGCCTGTGAGGCGGAAATGGAAGAAAAGATGCCGGATATCCGGCTGGAATACTATGAAAGGTGGAAAAGGACATGGAGAAGATCACGTGCATCGTAATAACAGAAAGGAACCGGTTTCAGGAGGCCAGAAGGAGAAGGAACCGGAGAAGGCTGTTGGCAGCCGCTCAGGCGGCAAAGGAAATGGCCGTGTATGCGCTTATCCTGGCGATCCTGTTATTTTTCGGGGCCGGCCTGGGAGTGACCGTGCTGATCCTTACGGACCGAATGGGGATGAGTTTGGTTGTAGCTATCATGGGAGTGTTTCTGATCTCGGGAGTGCTCTCAGAAGCGATTCCACGGGTATTTTTCCGGGAAGACCGATAAAAGAAGGACAGAAAAAAAGGAGCCGGGGAAACGGCTCCATGGGGCATATGAACAGGAGTTCATATACGAATCATCGTTCTTGAAGTATAGCACATATGCTCCATAAAAGCAAGGAATTATCGCGTTTTCGGACTCGATAAAAGGATTAAACTTAGGAGCATACCATGCACAACAGGATCACATATAAGGCAGGAGCAACGAAGGAGATCATCCACTGCTATCCCAGGGAGGACCGGAAAAGTACCCAGCGGGAGCCAGTAAAGAAAAAGACGCCGGAGGAGATCCGGGAGGCCAATAAGAGGCAGGCGGCCAGAAAATTAGAACGGCTGATGAATGCCAACTTCCGGCCGGGGGACTGGCATATCACACTGACATACCGGAAGGAGATCCGGCCATCCCCGGAGGAGGCCAGGGAGGAGCTGAAGAAATTCCTGGGCTGCCTGCGGCGGAGATACCGGAAGGCCGGTCATGAGCTGAAATACATAGTGGCCACGGAATACCGGTCAAAGCATATCCATCATCATCTGGTGGTCAATGCCATCAATACGGGAGGGGAGATGACGGCCGCCATGGTCCGGGAACTGTGGGCGGTGCGGCGGGGCCAGGACGGGATCCGCGGCAATCCCAAATTCGTGATGCTATACGACAGCGGCGAATACAGCCAGCTGGCCGATTATCTCATAAAAGAGACAGAGAGAACTTTCCGGGATGAGGACAGCGCGGTCAAACAGCGGTATTCCTGTTCCCGGAATCTGACCAAGCCCAAAAAGACCGTGGAGCGGATGCAGGGCAGGACCTGGAGACGGGATCCGCGGCCGCAGAAGGGATATTACATATTGCCGGACAGCGTTTTTAACGGATATGACCGGATGGGCTATCCATACCAGCGGTATGTGATGGTAAAAATAAAGCCCAGCGATTCAGACTGGGAGCAGAGGGGCAGGCCCTCCGTGGGTATGTCACAGGATACCCGTTCACATAAAGACAGCCACCGGCCCCGCGCCGGTGGGGAAAGGAGAGGTCATGAAAGACATAAACGTAATGATCAATGAGATCACTGAGAACCTGATGGATGTTACGGGCTATGAAAAGGCTCTGGATATCCGGTCAGTGCTGTATATGCACCTGTCCGGTTACCAGCTGTCAGAGGCATGTACGGACGTATCTGCCGGAGGAGTGGCCTTTCCGGAAGCGGTCAGAGACTGGGGGATCGAGCTGCAGCTGAATGGCTGCACAGAGGAGACCCTGCGGACCTATGCCTATAATATGTCCCAGTTTCTGCTTGCAGTAAACAAGGATCTGAAGGATATCACGGAAATGGATATCAAGAGATATCTGGCAGAGGGAAAAATGATCCGCAAATGGAAGGACAGCACCTATAACCTGAGACTCCGTACCGTCCGGAGCTTCTTCCGGTACTGCGCAGATCAGGGTTATGTAGATGTGGACCCGTGCCGCCGGATCCGGGACACCAGGACTGCGTATATCATGCAGCCGGTACTGACTGCGGAGCAGCGGGAGCTGATCCGGACGGCGTGCCGGACCGAGCGGGAGCTGGCCCTTGTGGATCTCCTGTACAGCTCCGGGATGCGCGTCTCCGAGGTGATCCGGCTGGACCGGGCCGATATAGATCTGCGCCGCCGGAGGGCAAAATGCTACGGAAAAGGCCGGAAGGAGCGGGAGGTCATGTTTTCGGCCGAGTGCGGAGTCCATCTGGCCCGTTACCTGGAGGAGCGTACCGACACAGATCCGGCGCTCTTTGTCAGATCCAGGAGGCCGTATGAGCGGTTAAGCCGGGATGCGGTCGAGGGGATCCTGCGGACGATCCGGAAGAGGGAGCCGGGCCTGGCCCATGTCCGGCTGACGCCGCATACGTTCCGGAGGACCCGCGGGACCGATCTGATCAACCGGGGGATGCCGGCGGAGCTTGTTGCAAAAAAATTCGGGCACGAAAAGGTACAGACCACGCTGGACTGCTATGCGGCGATCAGCCGGGAGACGGTCTGGGCCGCAGAGGAGAAGTATGGATAGAAGGAGAAACATGAAAGGATATTATCAGAAAAGGATCCATCAGCTGGAGACAGAGCTGGAAAGAAGGCAGCGGGAAATCGCAAAGGAGCGCAAGGCCAGGGAAGAGGCTGAACGGTATATTTATGAGCTCCTGCGGCACATGGGAGGACATGCCCTCATCTGGACCAGGAATCTGGGCCGGCAGAATGGAAAGGTGATCTGCAACGTGGACCAGAGACGCGGAATCGTGCGTATGAAAATTGTATAAGATGAGAGGAAGGAGAATCAGAGATGTTTGAAAAATTCGGGGAATTTGACAGTGCTGAAGAGATAAACCGGGCAGCAGAGGCCCAGAAGCGGGAAGGTGATACTGAGGCTGTCCTTGTGATCGCGGAGGAAAACGGAATCGACCGGGAGGACGCAGAGGATTTTCTGGATGGAATCGTTCCGGAACTTGCCAGCCCTCTGATGGCTGCCATGGGAAAACTCCGGGTAGAGGAAGCAGACCTGGAGCCGGAAGGAATCATGAAAGACTGGCTCTCTTATATACAGATCCAGTGTACGGAAGACGAAGGAATGGCAAAAGCCGTGCGGAGAAAGGGAAAGAGCCTGAAGAAATGCATCGGGGCCCTGCTTAAATGGAGTTTTGAAAATGCCAGGGAGATCAACAAGGAGGTGGCCGGGTATGCAGGTATCCCGAAAAATGTCCGGGTGACGCTCGGGATCCCGGATATGGGGACTGCAAAACGGATAATTATGGAGTATTACGGATCATGATTGTATACAAAGGAATGCGGGGAAATATGACGTGTACCATGGGGAAGGGAATATACCAGTATGAGGTCGGGAAAACGTACAGGGAGGAGCAGTCAAAGGCTGCAAACACCGGTTTCCACTCGGTCGAAAACCCGCTGTATGTCCTGCACTGGTACGGGACAGGAGACAGCCGGTATTTTATGTGCGAAGCAGGCGGAAGCATTGATGAGGCGAAAGAGGACAATAAGATCGCCAGCACCGAACTGACAATCTTAAAGGAACTGACCATCAAGGAACTGGCCGGCCACGGGATGATGTGGATGGTCAACCATCCATCCAGGGCATGGGAGCATGATATCTGTTGCTGTCAGGTCAGAAAAGACCAGGCAGAAATGAAATTGAAAGGCGGAGTTGCCATAGCCAGAGGGGAAAATCCCAGGGTGCGCGGTGTGGCCGGAGCTGTCCTGGGACTGATCCGGGAGGAGGAAGGGGTGATAACCGGGGCCAGGCTGCTCGAAGTAACTGGGGGTGTCCGGCCATGGACATGGTATGTCCTGGATGGGGATACGCCCAGAGAAGAAAAGGAGACGGGGAAACATGAAGAGGAAATTGGTCATGCAGCAGAAGCCAATATGGCCGAAGGAAGCGAATTGGAAAAGCCAGATCACAGCCCAGAAGGCAGGAGATATCCTGATCCTGGACTGGTTTAAAAAAGAAAAATGGAAGGGGCGTCATTGCCTGAACTGCACATCCGGAGAGTATGAAGCCTATGATCCGGAAACGGGAGAGTGGACCAGGGACAAGCTGGAAACGATGCTGAATGAAAGAAAAAACTGGTATTATTGCGGGATCTTGCCAGATACGCACATCGACAGCAAATTTAAGCCTGTTATCGTAAATACCATGGACTTGAAACCAACCACATCATCTCTGTTGCGGGAAATCCAGTGGAAGGAGGATGAATACTCCAGGGATAAAAAACAACGGGCATATTATAAACGGGTACGGCGGATTGAAGAACTGATGGCACAGGTCCCGGATCTGCCAAAGGAACTTGAAGACGGGAGCTGGCTGCACCGGCTCCTGGATCCGGATGGATATTATGCTTTTTACAAAAAAGGGGAGCTGACAGGGAAGACGTGTTGCTCCGAAGAAGCAGAGCCATATAGAGAGGATGGAGGAAAAAAGATCCGACATAACGATATACTGGTATGCCCGGCCTGCGGGAAGCGGCTGACAGCCAAGACCAGAACCGATGCGGTCTGGAAAAAATGCCGGATCCATGTGCTCCAGAAGATAGACGGAGAAAAGAGCGTGGCAAGGCACTTTACAGCCGAGTTACAGCAGAGGGGAAGTAAGATAACATCCTTTATGGACGAACAGGTACGGCTGATCCTGTACCGGGATCCCGCGAAGAACTGTAGAATCTATTACCAGATCGCCAATATGAACCGGTATGAGGACTGGTGGGACCAGAATCCGGAAGGCCGGCACATAACAACATGTTATCTATATGACAAAGGCATATCAGAGGCATTGGAAGGGACCAAGTACAGTGACTGCAGCAGGATCTTTGAGCGAATGGCGGCCGATGGATTTCTGGCAGACTATAACATGATCATGCGGTGGTCGAAAGATTATGCAGGCCCGCTGGAATATCTCTACAAAGGACGGTTTTATCGCCTGGCAAAGGATATGGTGGACAACATATCCGGATATAACGGAAGTTATTGCGGAAAGGGCTTAGATCCATTTGGGGAAGATATCCATGAGATATTCGGCCTGGAAAACTGGCAGAGGATCAACCGGATCCGGGATATGGATGGAGGAGAAAAAGAACTCCGGTGGCTCCAGGAGGAAGAGGAGAGCGGGGAGAAGATCAGCCAGGAAACCTTGAAGTGGATGTGTGCATATAAGATCAATCCGAGAGATATCGAGTTTATCCGGGACTTGATGCGGCCGCAGCAGGTCATGAATTATCTGATCAGGCAGAAACAGGAGTCGTATCCTTCATTGGGGTATAAGGAGATCCTGGAACAGTATGCAGACTACATATCCATGAGCCTGGCAGCACAAAAGGATCTGACAGATCCGATGGTGTACCGTCCAAGAGAATTAAAACGGAGACATGATGAGCTGATCGCGTACAAACAGAAAGCACAGATCCTAAAGGACCTGGATAGGGATCCAAAAGGGGCAGCAGAATATGCGGCGCAGATGAACGAGAAATTCCCTGGGGCAGAAGAAGCACTTGCGGAAGCCCGGGAGAAGTATACATATCAGAGCGAGAAGTACATGGTGATGGTCCCGGAAACGCTGATGGATATCGTGCGGGAAGGGAATGCCCTGCATCACTGCGCAGGATCCTCAGAACGGTACTTTGAACGGCTGATGAGTCGAGAAACATGTATATGTTTTCTGCGGCGCGTGGATGAGCCGCAGATCCCATATTACACAATCGAAGTGGAGCCGAATGGGACTGTGCGGCAGAGCCGGACATATCTGGACGAGGAAACCGGGATTGAAGAGATCCGACCATTTTTAAAGGAATGGCAGAAGCATGTGAAAAAGAAACTGAAGGCGAGCGACCTGGAAGCCCAGAAGGCAAGCGCAGAAAAGCGGGAAAAAAACCTGGAAGAGCTGCGGCAGAAAGGAAATACCAGGGTACTGAAAGCCCTGATGGAAGATTTTATGGAGGCGGTGTAGATGGAGGAGCTTGATTTAAAAAAAGAAATGGGAAACCCATGTGTGTCATACCGGGACCTTAAGGTGGCTATGGATGCGGAGATGGGCCGCGCAGCGGAGAGCTTTGTGCGGATCGGATATCTGTTCAAACTGGCCAGGGATACGGAGATCCTGAAAGAATCCGGATACACGGACTATCTGGAATTTGCCAGGGCCGAATACGGCATGGATAAGTCGCAGGTATCCAGGTTTATCAATATCCATACGGAGTTTGCGGACAGAGAGGACCCGACGAAGCTCCGCGCGGAGTACCAGGGATTTGGCTATGCAAAACTGGCCTTGATGCTGACGCTTCCGGACACGGTGATCGAGGAATTGTCCCCGGAGTACAGCAAGGCAGAGATCCAGGCCGTGAAGGATGAGATTGAGGCAGAAAAGCAGGTATCAGACCTGGAGGTACTTGCGGAGCAGGCAGAGGGACCGGAAGAGACAGCCCCGGTGTTTGTCCAGGCAGTCCGTCTGATGCTGGATGGGGACGTGTATCTGCGGCTCAAGATCCGGAAGGCCCTGAAAGAGGAGCGGCAGATGGAGGCAGTCCAGGAGGCCCTGGCGCCGGCAGGAGAATCCATCTATACGGTCAGGATCCCTGGAACCGGAAGGATGATGATATCCATCAAAGGCATTGATCGGGAGATTGCCTTGATTAACGTCCGGAACCAGGAAAAGGAGATGTATCCATGGTCCTGCCTGCTGGAGGAACTGGAGATCTATCTGGAAAAACCGGAAGAAGAGCCAGTTGCACCGGTGCAACCGGAGAAAAAGAAGGCAGAAAAGAAACCGGCCAGGGTTGTCAAAGCAAAAGAACCGAAAAAGCCAGAAAAAGAGCAGAAAAAAGC
>ULQT01046542.1_pt1 | contig 21638 bp, 18 predicted proteins | sample 1954791 | NCBI WGS metagenome assembly ULQT01 (sample SAMEA4835663, study PRJEB28245) | human gut metagenome | biome: gut microbiome; material: fecal sample | place: Denmark | collected 2008 | reverse complement strand
CCGCGAACTTTACGAACTATGGTCGCGCGGATAACCTCCGGTGCCACACCGGCGGGTGCTCTTCATTACAACAAGGATAAGATCGACCGGGGCGAGGGACGTTTTCTGGCGGCGTTCAATACGCCGATGCAGGTCACGGACGAGCGATATCTCGACATTCCTTTACCATTTGATGAAAAACTTTATTTCATTTCTCCTGAATTATAGTGCTTTTAAGCCTCTGCTTTGTGCTCGTGACGTAGCGAACAACCCGCAACATTCCTGACGTTCCATACATCCCTGACAAATATCGAGATACTTGGTTTTCCAGTCCGATATGGATTTGCGGGCAAAGGGCCATAGCGCTTCTGGGAGGACGCACCGCGGCAGGTTGAAAATTGAGACGTCCATACGCCAGTCCCGCAGTTCCAAAACCGCCTGCGCGAGTTCGGCCTGATAATCCATCGGGTCGATCCAGACAGCTTCCCTGTTTTTGATCGTATAGCCCGTGTATTCCAATCCCATCAGCGAAATGAATTCGACGAACGGCAAGTTGCGATAGATAAAATCCGGCAGTTTCGGCAACCGGCGATAATTCATCCGGGTAATGACTACCCGCAATTCGATTCCGACATCATGGCGTCCGAGGTTATACAAGCCGAGCATCGTCTCCTCGGAAGAGCCTTTGACCTGCGTAATAACATCATGGTCGCCCGCATAATCGGAATGGAGCGGAATGCCGAGAAGTATTTTTTCCGTACCGCACCCGGCAAGTTTTCGGGCATACTCTTTGTCGGCGAATGCCCGTCCGTTCGTCAACAGGTGAATTTCGGTTTCCGGTAGTTTCATACGAATATGGCGAAGCAGCTCGAACAGTCGGTCACCGAGCAGGGTTGGCTCACCTCCCGTGATTCCGATCGACCGCAGTTCCCGCGGAGCAGAGTCGATCAGGGCCATGTTCTTTTGAAAATACCCGTCGAGATCGTTTCGCAATAAAGGCGGTTGACAACACATGAGGCAACGGTTGTTGCACTGCGAAGTGATGAACAGCGCATTGTCGTTGGAATTTATGTCGATCGTATCCCTCATTATCCTCTTGTTCCCGTGATCCAGCTTTTAAAAATGGGTAATACCTCTTTCCGACGAGCGGCCAGCAGCCCGAAGATATGTTCGATGATCGCCCGATGTTTCCGACAGAAAGTCGAGGTCGGTCGGAATCCGTACATATCGCCCTGTGTGGAATAGTTGCGTACCGGATCTGCCCCGCAAATCGACTGGAAAGCGCAATCGGCACAACCGGCAACGCATTCCGTCGCCCATAGGCGGGAAATCTCCTGCGCCTTGCGGCCGTAGAACAAATCTTCGTAGCGATCCGTTACCGATCCCAACCGGAATGTATAATCCCGAAATTCGGCCAGCATTCGGGACTCGTCAGAAGCATAGACATATCCGTCATAATTATACACGACTACACCGTTGATAATTCCGGCTGGAGATTGCAGGTCGACGAATCCGATCGGGAAAGGCGTCAGAATCTTACGCAAGATCAGCGTTGCAAACTCCTCGACGAACATCTCGCCAGATTTATTGAGTTCGATGATATAATCCAGCGCCTGTTTGTAAAATTCAATGAAACGATCGTAATAAGCAGTCCAATCGGCATTGTCTTTCGCCAGTCCGTAAGGATTGAGCGCCCGAATGAAGATACTGTGAAATCCGTTTCCCCGATAAGCATCGATAATTTCCTGCGGGTAGTCGAGCGAATACTCCGAGGTCGTCATCAATGCGGAAACCCGGCCTTCGCCCAATTCTTCGCGAGCCTTCGTAATTCCGGCAACAACGCGCTGATAGCTGTCCGTTTTCCCTCGGTTGTGGTCGTGCAGAAACTGCGGGCCGTCGAGCGAGGTCGAGATAACTGCGCCGTATCGTTTGCACAGATCAAGCAGTTCATCCGTCAGATTGACGCTGTTGGTGCAGACTACATACGTGATTTCACGATTCTCTGTCCGATTCTTCTCCTCGGCATACTCGATGGCCCGCCGGATAAGATGCGGAACCAACGTAGGTTCTCCTCCCTGAAACTCCATAGTGAGACTGGGAGACGGAGAACAAAACATCAGATCGACGGCATGCAGGAGTGTTTGCTCACTCATATTATATTCCTCCCGACAACTCTCTTGACTGGATGCCTGGCAATAAATACAGTTCTGATTGCAGCGAAGTGTCAATACAAAAATATGCAGTGCGGTAAAATGGTCGAGAAATGCCTTGCGTGTTGCCAAACGGACGGCCATCGTATCAATCAGGCGGGGTAATGGTTTTTCTGAGATAAAGGATGAAGCCACCAAGTCTTTATACAATTCTTCTTCTGAAAGCACCTCCCGGTCGACAATGCGCTGCACGCTGCCTCGGGGCACCAGCAGATAGTCTCCGAGATCATTGGTCAACAACTCCTGATCACGAAAAACATGAAACCGGAACGGAAGTAGATAATACATCGTCAATCGTTGAACTCGAACTCGACAAAATCGTCGCTGTTGGCAAATGCCTTGGCGTAAAGAAGGTTTCGCAGGTCTCGGGTTTCCGAAGCGATGATCGCCCGGTTTTTATAATCGACAAAATCGGCGCTCAATTTTTGCCGCATTTTATCGAACGTCTCCTGCGTGATCGGATTCGGGGCAGAGAAAACGATCGTCTGAATGGTCGTACCGGGGATATTTCGCCGGGTGATTACATAATCGCCTCCCCACCAATACAATACTTTATCGATAACGGATTCGTCATAAATCGACCTATCGACATCGAGCACGACCTCGCCCTGCGGATTTAATTCAATGTCGGTCATTTTACTTTTTCAGAAAATAAAATGTTTGCATATCGACTTTTCCCGTAGCATCTATACCTATACTATCTTGGAACTTCTTCAATGCAGTTTCCATCGCGTCGTCGAACAATATCTCTCCCTTGGCAAAGGGTTTTTCGAGAAAACCTTTGTCAATGAGAATATTTTTCAGTTGAGTTGCATCCGTACCCCGCATTCCCCGCTCCAGTACCCGATCACCCAGATTGCAGATCTTCGGAATCCATGTTCGCAATTTGGCAATCGTGGCATTTCCGGCAATACCGTCCTGCGATAAACCTGCATCTTTCTGGAAAGCCCTGACTGCACTTCGGACATCTGAATCGTAGACTACATAACCCAAATAGTTCGTATTGACGGACGATCGTGCGATGTATTTGTGTTTGATCAACAAATCGGTCAATGCTTTGACATCCGCACCGTAGGAATTTATCGATAATGTTCTCGATCCGAGGATATAGTCGGCTGGCGACACGGTCGATGACGACGTATTACCGGATGTAGTAGTGGACGAATAATGGGAATAATGAGATGATCCCGATCGATGAGAACTATGTGACCGGTGCGAACTGTGGCTGCGATGAGAGCTGTGACTCCGATGTCCTGCCAAAGTATAGGTATCGTCTGAATTCAGATGCAACAGCATTTTAACGCTTTCGTTTTTAGAAGATCTGTCATATTCGTCCGAAACATCGTCGGGCGGATTGTCTGAAAACCGGTAGGTCGGCATCGCTTCAGCTCCGTAAGTGTTCGCCAAGGTTGCCATGGACGAAACGATGACTCCTTTAAGGAGCTTTTTAAAGTGCGATTTCATAAATGAAATATAGAAGTTATAACACAAATATACAATGAATTATTTATTATCGACATAAAAATCTTGTAAAATAAACCGTTCTCACTATCTTAAAATCATTATGTTTTAAATACCGGCAACGTGAATATTTCGAAGAATCGTTAAAATGAATCACCTTCGCATTTATCGCTATCAAGCCGAAAAGCCGATGCATAAGCGAAATACGGGAAAAACGGTTTTGTTACTTCCTATTCATCTCTTCGATAAAAATAGCTATAGAGCGTCCGAAACTGGACACCACGACGAAAGCCATCGAACGCATCGGGGCATTATTCCACGATCCGAAGCACGCGAGGTATCAAAAGCAGATCGCAGACTTACGGGACGAGATAAAGGCCAAAGACAAAAAGTATTAAGAGCCTGCAACGGGAAATAGTGACGATACAGGCCAGGCACGATAAAGGGATCGCCGATCTTAAACAGGAAGTCCGACAGGTCGTGAAAGCATCGATGTGCATCGATGATCTGTGTCCGTATGTAAAGGGGCTGTTGAAATGGGAAAACTATTGTAAGAACCTCGGACTGGACAAGGAGGGAACCAAAACATTATTTACGATGCAGCCTTACCGATACACGGGAGAGCTGCACTCGATAAGGTATAATCATACGTTAAGGGCCAGCGATGTCGTCCTGCAACTCAAACCCGACGAGGATGGCCCCGGCAGATTCCGGTTCACCATAAACGGAGAAGACTCCGATGTGTGGCTCAAACAACAACGAAAGGAGTTTTACCAGAAAATAGGAATCGACATCGAGCGAACGGAGCAAAGACAACGGTGTAAAATTTAAGTCTAAATTTAGCAACTTAAAATATCCCGCCGAAATGGCGGGATATTTTCTAATCTTTTAAATTGGCGAATGGGCGCATCCCATTATACCGTTCCTTAAAAGTTCGAATCAAATTTATTTCGATATCGATAGGGTCATCTGAGGGTAATGACATCCAGCAGAATAAGAGATCTGCAGCATCTTTCAATTGCCAAATATAACGCCCTCCTCGATGACCGACCGCCTTTCCTTGCCCGAATTGTAAATATTGTTTCAGCCGACTGTGAAGGGTTGCTGAAGAGGAAACACCTCCGGCCTTTCCAATATAGATAACACAAGTATCATTTACCCAATTTGCACGTAATATGTCGAGCGGTACATTGGGGTCTTTATCTTGAAAGAATCCGCCCGAGCCTTGTTTGAGAAATTCGGGAGCGACAGTCGTGGTACGCACGACCATATACACACCCTTGGTTCTCGGAATAGCTGAACAATCTTCCCATAAATCGGCAATTGGAATAAAGCCGACGAATCCGGCTTGTTGTAAATTCTCAATAGTCTTAAAATCGATACCTCTTATGATAGAATTTTTCATAACATGTTCCATTTGGGTTTTCAGGCATATTTTCAGGGTATCCGGCAACATCCCTACAACTCTTATTTGTTCTCTTTTAATCAATGCATCTAAATCGGAAAGTTGGCAATCGAGAATTCCCCAATCATCCTTCCCATAGAATCCTATTGCCCGCATTTTGTTCCGAATCCTTTTTTGTTCGTCGCATGACGCATTTTGGCGTTTCATAATTAGTTTACGCAATTCAGAAATCTCTTCAGTCGTAAATGTGTTTTTCCCTTTCATAATGCTTATAAATTTCGTTGATAATAGAAGAATTCCGCATTATTTATTTTTTGATTTTTATAAAATTCATATTTCTTTTTGAGAATATCTTTATCCGATGGTAGAACCACATTATTATCGGATAAATATTCGAAAGAACGAGTTATAATAAATGTGCATATCTTCTCGAGGGCATTCGCATGTATTGCTGGATTTTTTAGATTGCGCCCACCTAACTTCGCCAAGACGGCTCTTTGTAATTGTAAGAGAGTCATAAGCTAAAATTCTAGTTCTTCAATTGTCCAAAATGGAATATCCCATCGAGTTTGATACGTATTTTTACATCCAATTGGTACACCTAAATAAGACCAAGAGTCAAATATACTATTTACGCCATATTCCAATGTTGGTGGAATTGTAGATTTTGAATATATTTTTTTAGCTGAAATTCGCTTGAAAGCAGAAATTTTTATTTCCTTAATATTTTCACCTAAACTGATATATCCCGATATTGAAGTACATCCATCAAAAGCATATGGACCTATTATTTTGACGTTATCTCCTACTAGTATATTACCATGCAATCTAGAACATTGAGAAAATGCATGTTCTGGAATTTCAGTTAATCTTGTACTTAAACTCAATATTCCATTAAAAAAATTGCAACCTCTAAATGCATACTTCCCTATAAAAAACACGCTATCCGGGATAATAAGATCTCCTGATAATTTATTAGATGCCGTAGATCTGCCAGCAAATGCGTATTCTCCGATAGATTGAAGATTTTCCGGTAGATTGAGATAGCCCCCCAAATCTAAACAGTCATAGAATGCATAATTTCCGATTGATATGACTGTTTTGGGTATATCGATAGATGTAATTTTGCTTTGATAAAAAACGCATTGTCCGGTATAGCTTCCAAATTCAGCGGTAGAATGACCGTTTTGACCGTACTTTCTTTGAAACAACTGGCCGGAATCGTCGTATTGTCGATTTGTGCCAGATCGACGGACTCCAATGCGGGCATGGTGCGCATGAAATCATAGTCGAACGTGTTGAGTTTGCCCGTCAGTTTCAATCCGATCAATTTTTCTTTTTCATCGGCGGAAATGTAGTTTTCCAATGTTCCTGCCGTTTCGATATGGACCGTTTTATATCCCGAGGCCTTTTGCGCGAACAGAATGCTTTGTGCTACCAATCCGCTATCGTCTTTCAGGCTGACGGTTGAATAACGATAGGTCGTGTTCGGATTGGCTTGGGCGGTAAAGGTGAGCGTTTCCGTATGTGTCGCTGCACGTGTCTCGGCAACAGACAGCCAAACACGATCGGCCTCCGGAATTTCCACCGTATAGGTTACATTGGTTTCCACTTTGACCTGCACGGTTTCACCTTCTGCGGCAATCTCCACGGTATTTGTTGAAACGATAATGACGCTCTCAACAAAATTGATAATGCGCATGATGGTATTCGCTCCTTTGGAGACAAACACCAGGATGCGGCTTGCTTCGAGGTCGGCCGACGGTGTTGTAACGATGATTTTCCCGGATTGGTAATCTGTCGGTGAAACAGACGCCTTATAGAGGTCTTGCGCTACCACCTCGATTTGTGTCGTTTCATCCGCTCCGATAATCGTATATTCGATTTCATAGGTTTTTCCCGGCAGGACATTGATGGATTCCGTATTGCCGAATGTGATATCCAATTTTTCGGATGGCGTTGCTTTCGGAATCGTAATCGTGCTGTTGTCATTCAAGGTGAATATAACGCTGTCATCTGTTTCTTCGACATCCTTGAAGATGCCTCCGGCTTGTCCCGGCTCGCCCTGTTCTCCTTTATCGCCCGTTGCCTTGCCGAGCTGTGTCCACGATGCACCGTCGTTATAGGAAATGTACCAGTAGCCGTCCTCGATTTTCAATTGAGGCGTTATGCCGTCTTTTCCATCCTCTCCGGGCTTGCCATCCTGCCCGTCCTCGCCATCTTCGCCGGGTTTGCCGTCCTGTCCATCGTTACCATCCTGTCCCGGCTTACCATCTTCTCCATCCTGACCGTCGCGGCCTTCTGCTTTTATCTTGTTGCCGGAATCATCCGTCAGCCAGTCGCCGTTAAGCGTCCAGTAATAGATTCCGTCGGCATTCTGCTTTACTCCGATAACCGGGGTAGAGCCGTCTTTCCCGTCTTCGCCGGGTTTGCCGTCCTGACCATCTTTGCCATCCTGTCCGTTGTAAATCGTAATCGGTGCGCTTTGGGTAAAGGAAATGGTGTAACCGATTGTTTTCCCATCCTTGGTAATGGGGACGACGCTGGTAATGTAGTCTTTGTTTTGGAGCGCATCGACAAGGGTTTGCAGGAATGAAATGTTGGTGTTCATCTGCTTGCATAATTCTTCGAGTTTTGCGACCCTGTTTTCGAGGTCGTCCACACGTCCGGTCAATGCCGAATCGTCGTAGTTTTCCCCGCAGCCGAACATTAAACAGAAATACGGGAGGTACAAAAAGAATAATCGTTTTTTCATCGCAATATTATTTTGAATATTAGATTCAAAACTATATTGCCATTCGACTCCAAGATGGCGGGATTATTATGATAAAGAAAAGTGTGGAGTCGTTCGTTTATCGACCGAGAGGCATTTGGCGTAGCCCGTAAGCAAATAAACAATACCCCACACCGAATAGTATATATCGAGAAGATATATGCCTATGCACGGTGATGAGTGTTTGTATTGCCATCCTTGCTTACTTAAAAATCGCCAAATTTTCTCGGTAAGGATTAGCGAAACACTTTCACTAAACTAATATATTGCCACCCATTCGGGACAGTTCCACAAAATTAGAAAATGTTTTCGACAATAGCAAAACTCACAAAGGGGTATTGTATATCAATGATTCGTGCTGAATTGAACGGTTATATTTACTTAACTTGCGACAGGTGGTTCAACACCATGCTGTAAAGCGGATATTCTTCTGCTAATTCCAATGCCGCAGGCTGTTTTACGAGCCAGAAACAAGGGGCCTGTGAAAGAATCAATACAATACCCGATGACGCGCGTTTTGCATAATTCTGATTAATCTCATCGCGCGTAATCCGTCCTGTCGTAAAGAGCCTGTCCATTGTGAAACGAAAAATCTCAATTCCGATCTTTTGGTGCTTTCCGTTGGATGTGATACGTTCTATACCGCTCCAATCTACATTTACAATGCGATTTGTTTTACCGTTATCGCGCGTCAATGTTTTTCCGGCAAGAGGCATGATGTATTTCTCCCATATGATGTCGGCTAAACTCCACTCAGCCGACGATGCGCTCGGCATGGAGATTTTCCGGTCTGGCTGGATAAATAGAATATCGATTCCGAGTTTATGCGCTACTTCTTTAGCATCGGTAAGCACTTCTCCGTCTGTTGCCAGTACGGCTTTCGTGCAATCGAAATAAGCCGCTGCACCATAAAGTTCCATCATTGTTTGCCGGTTGACCTTGCGCGTTGATCCGCCGTACATCTTGACTTGTACGGCAATCTTCTCTCCTTTTTTCTCTGCAAATACATCGATGCCATAATCATTCGAAGCAGAAGTTGTCTGTACGCGATAGCCTTTTTGCCTATAATGATCGCAGACCAATTGTTCAAATTCATAAGGTTTCATAGATCAACTGTTTTTAATCGTGAAAATATTCATATATCTCTTCGTAGTAGTCTTCGTATAGGTTTTGAGACTCACCATATATTCGCTCGTCCTTAGGGTATTCGAATTTCTGTAATTGCCGTCGGGGTTCCTCATCTCGATAAATAATCAGGCGACGGTTATAGTCGAGTTCCTTTATGTCGGTTACAGGACGTGATAGATCGTCGTTGAGCCAGGGGGCGGCGGTTGTTGTGGGGACAGGACGATTGCAATGATGCACGATCACACTTACTACACATAGCAGCGATAGTATACCTATTGAGCCCCCTAAGCATCCGATCAGCCGTTCTCCTGTCGATTCGTTCCAAAAGCTGTTCCTGTCATTCATTGCATGTAGGTTTATTGCGTTCAAGCGCCTGGCAATAAATTTCGTAAATTCGCTGCCGAAGTGAAACCGGTCTTATGACTTCGACAGAACGGCTGCGAGCTAACAAAGCCATGACGAAATCGTTGGTAATACGCAGTTGTAAACGTATGGTAATCCCGTCGGATGAATCGTCGAGCAACTCCTGCGTCGGATGTATTGGCATAGTCTTAACAAAAGCTCCGTCCAAAACATCATATTTAAGTACAATCTCTTCAACAGGATCTTCTGGGTTATTCCAAATGCCGTAGCTCTCACGGAACAATGCCGGAATATCAATCGTATCGTTACGCATAAATCGCTCCCGGGACAAAATTCGCAAACTGGAAAGCCGGTCGAGTCCGAACGCTTTGAGTTTATCATCGGTATCATATCCGATCAGATACCAGCGTTGTTGGGATTCTTTCAGAAAATAGGGATGTAAACATTTGCGAACCACCTTACCGCCATGGCGGACTAATATATAATCGAATTCTACCGGATGCCGGTTTCTGATGGCATCGAGTAATTCAGCGATATTCGGCAGAATAATCGCCCGATGATGTTCCGGGAGTAGATATTTTTGAATAGTGCTGTCTGAATCGATTGCATTGAGCAGTTCAAAATTCAGCAGCAATGCTTCGTAATCTTCTGCGCTTCCATACCTCTCGTCAATATAGTATCCACAGAGCTTGTCATGACGGATAGTAACCCCGAATAACTCTTCAATCGTTCTGAAATCACGTTGTAAGGTCCGCAGTGTACAGCCAGCCGTATCCGAATAACGTGCCCTGATTGTATAGGAGACATAATCAACTAACTCTTCAGCCGGAACGTAATGTTTGCTGTTAAGTTTTGAAACGATGATTGCCAAACGACGTATTTGATTGATCTTTGCCATACGTATTGGTCTTTTTGGCAAAGATATATGAGTTACACGACAAAATGTGTCGTGATGAAATATTTACAGAAAAAATCACTACATTTGTGACATAAGTTCTTTTTCAAAGTGAGATACCGTGCAATACGGCGCAAAAGATCAGTTAGCAACTCGTTAACCGCTACAAACGAAAAATCCTTACAACTCGCTGATTAGCTTGCTGTAAGGATTTAGTCGTCCGTTTTGGAGCGGAAAACGAGACTCGAACTCGCGACCCCAACCTTGGCAAGGTTGTGCTCTACCAACTGAGCTATTTCCGCAAATTGCAAATAATCAGTTATTTACAAGCGTTAAAATAGCTGTTTTATACCTTAAAAATCGGTCTGTAACACACTCTGTATCACATTTTCTTGCTTGCAAATTGTTTGTAATTTGCAGATTCTTAATTTGTTAGGTAAAATTTCATTCCTTGTGCTACATAAAGCATTTAACACGTGTCATTCATAAGCAATTATGTTATTAGTTGATAGAGAATTAAGCGTATTCATTTATTGGATTTCTCTGCAACCGACCCCAACCTCGGTTCAGAAAAAAAGAGGAAATTTCTTTCCTCTCTCCTTTTAAGAATGTTGTGTTGCTTTTGTTTTATCTGCAATTTGTAATAGTTTTTCTGAAATATATTCAGGAGTAACCATTAAAAGCAATGAGGTCGCTATATCTGATTTTCGAATATCAATATCGTTTTTAGCAAGGTCGTTTTGGAATAACTTTTTGATAATATCTGTTGTTTTATTGATAAATACAGTGTTAATATTCAAGATTTGGCCTTTTTCAAAAGGAGGAGTATTATATGCAATATTAGACATACAAAGTCCGTGGACAAATTCAGACATATAGCCAGATATGAATTGAGATACACTATTTTTAATTCCTGCTTGTTGATATAATTCCAGCCATGAAAATCTATTTCCCTTTATCGTATTATTTAACTTTTTGTATTTCCAATTACGCCTTTGGATGATATTTTCCATATCAACATTACATAATGGATTATTTCTAATCTTTTTCAATAATTGATCTTTTGCCTTTAGATCACTCTGCATAGTTGTTTCAATTTGTTGGGCCAGTTGATCTATTTCAGTTTGTTCAATATAATTGAGATCAAAAGTCAAGGATGGAAATTTGCGTAGTTCCTTTATTCTATTTTCAACCCCATCTAAAACATACAAGTAATGTCTTAATTCTCTTTCTTCTATCGTTTTAGAGTTAATATGGATGAAATGTAATATAGTATAGTTATCGACAATCATTCGACTAAGTGTAACCAAAGATGAAACATCTATCCTATCTTCACATAGTAGATGAATTGACTGCCAAGAATCCAACATTTTCCTAATAGCGAATAATATGTAGCTATTCAGATCACTTATATACGGAGACTTATATATCTTTTGCAATTCATTAGAGATATAATCTAATTCGCAATAGGCAAGTTCAAATAAACCCTCATCATCTATCCCCATTTTACCCATGAGGTCTTTATATACTAATCCCATATTTCTTAATTATATCTATATAAACTGCTCTAAATATTTCTCGTTAAAACCCGTGAGTGGAAATTTGAATACGTTCTGTTTGCCCTCCTTTGTCGTATAGTCGAATATGACCGTATCGCTCTTTATATGGGCTTCAAAAAGATTGAGCATACAATTGGACTTGGGAATATCTACCATGTTGGGCAATACAATGGCGAGACAACCCTCCTCTACGGCTTTTGGATTTAGCAGATAGGAGAATCCTGCCATATAACGACCTCGTTTTTGAAAACAGATGGTCATATCTTTTGCAGGGTCGATGTCGAGTTCAAAGATATAGTGAAACTCTCGCGGTGTAGGGTCATCAGTTCTACGTCCTACGAACAGACAGACGCCGTAAATATTATCATAAGATACCCCTTTGGAGACATACGATATTTGAACATCGTCGATAGTCTCTGTGCCCGTTTTTCAATTAATACTTGGTGTTTTTCTTTTCATTTTAGCTAAAATTTATGTTGTGATTAAATCTTTGATAATGATGTAAATATACAAAAAATTTATGAAATATGCAAGTAATATAAAAAGGACAAACTTGGGCAGAGGGTCTATATATTAACCCTTTTGCACAAGTCTGTCCTAAAAATACCAATCAATGGTTTTGAACTATATTGTCAAGAATTGCAATTATCTTTTGCTCTAAAACTTTATCATCATTGTCATACGAAACCATACCTGTTTTAGAATCATATACTCCCAATTCTGTTAATTCTTCAATGATTTCTCTAATTTTTTGAGTTGAAATACGGTTGGCATCAAAGACCATCTTAAATGACTGAATCATATCAAATTGAATAATACACCTTTGCAATACCGAAGTATCGCAGACTAATGTTTAACATTTATTCATCTAATCCTGTAGTGCTTGCAAACCGCTTCCATTCTGTTGCGGCTTTATAGGCATCGGCACAACCCGAAGGCACTTTCAGTACCGAATAAGGATTTATGCCGCTAAAAGCATAGTTTTCACAAGTCGGTGGTATTTCTGTGCCGATCTTGAATAATCGCAGTTCGAAATCCCCATAAAAGGCGCATTCACCGATCGTCTCAATCTGCGTGCAGGCAGACATATCGACGGTCATTAGATTCTTTAATTGGCAGAAAGCGCCATAATAATAAGAAGAAGAATAAGAATAATAACCACCACCGATAGTTTTCAGTTGAGAGCCTTTCTCAAAAGTTACTGTTGCCAATGAAGAACAGCCTTTGAATGCTGTCGCTTCGATCGTCTCTACACTTGCAGGGATTTCAATAGATTTCAATGCAGTACAATCCGAGAAAACACCATAATAATAATGATAATAATAACCTCCACCGATAGTTTTCAGCTGCGAACCTTTCTCAAAAGTTACTGTTGCCAATGAAGAACACCCCTTGAATGCCGTTGCTTCGATCGTCTCTACACTTGCAGGGATTTCAATCGAGGTTAATGCCGTGCAGTCCAAGAAAGCACCATAATAATAAGAATAAGAAGAAGAAGAATAACCTCCACCGATAGTTTTCAGTTGAGAGCCTTTCTCAAAAGTTACTGTTGCCAAAGAGGAACAACCCTTGAATGCCGTTGCCTCGATCGTCTCTACACTTGCAGGGATTTCAATAGATTTCAATGCAGTACAATCCGAGAAAACACCATAATAATAAGAAGAAGAATAATCTCCACCGATAGTTTTCAGTTGAGAACCTTTCTCAAAAGTTACTGTTGCCAATTTAGAACAACGCATGAATGCCGCTGCTTCGATCGTCTCTACACTTGCAGGGATTTCAATCGAGGTTAATGCCGTGCAGTCCGCGAAAGCACCATAATAATTAGGATAATAAGAAGAATAACCGCCACCGATAGTTTTCAGCTGCGAACCTTTCTCAAAAGTTACGGTTGCCAATGAAGAGCAACCCATGAATGCGGCGGCCTCGATCGTCTCTACACTTGCAGGAATTACAACCGACTTTAGCTTGCTTCGATAAAACATCTCCTTTCCAATCGTTGTCAGGGTCTTGGGGAGAATCAGATGCTCGACATTTGTAGATTTATAAAATGCCTGTGTCGGCAATGCCGTAATATTCACCTCTGCAATATCGAGGTTCTTCAACTTGGGCATCATGCGATAGATAAACAGAAAATCGACATCGTTCAGCACACCTGTAATCTTCAACGATTCGATATTGGCATAATCATAACCCGCCAACACATTTTCCAGTTCGCCTTTCGTTTCGACATGAATCTCGGTACACGTTCCCAGTTGGCGAAAAATAATCGTTTGTAAAATATTGTCTTGTTCGCCCTTCAAAGTAACCGTCGCATGGCGTTGAATCCCCTCGTTGGCAGCTACTTCAAAGACAATCGTATCTTCCCGCAAAGCTCGTGTTTCAGGAGCCAGCGACAACCACGATCGGGCATTGTCAGGAATCTCAACGGTATAATCCAAATTCGTTGTCAATTTAATTTCTTGCGTTCCTCCTGCTGGTAATACATTGATAGAATTATCGGCAATGTTTATATCCAAGACCTGTTTTTCGTGGCAATAAAATGATGCCATAACAGTACGATAGGAACCGTCGTTGGCAAAGACAAGGATTTCGCTTTCTACAATCGGATCGGGGGCTGTAATCGTAATCGTTCCCTTATCCGTGGAGGTAGCATTTACTTTGACTTTCCATCCATCCTGTGCAATGGCTTTGACAACCGTATTCTCGGTTGCATCCGTAATCGTGTAGGAGATTGTTTTGCTCTCTCCACCGTTGAGAATGGCTATATCCGTTGTATCGAATGCAATTGCGAACTGTGAATTATCTCCTTTGGGAATAGTGATAACAGTACCATCTATAAGGGTAAAATAGACATTGTTATCGTCCTCGGTAACACTCTGAAAGAAGCTGTCGCCGTCTTTGCCATTCGTGCCATCGGCACCGTCCTGACCGTCTGCACCCGTTGCTTGTCCTATGTCTGTCCAAGTTTTACCATTATCCATTGAAAGCATCCATCGGCCATTCTCTATTTTCAGTTGCGGTGTAATGCCGTCTTGGCCATTCTCGCCATCCGTGCCATCGTTGCCGTTTTCGCCGTCCATGCCTTCTGCTTTTATCTTATCGCCTGCATCGTCGGTCAGCCACTCGCCGTTAAGCGTCCAGTAATAGATTCCGTCCGTGTCTTTCTTTACACCGATAATAGGAGCATCTCCGCTATTTTTGCCATTTTTAATTGTGGCGGTAGAACCATCTGAAAAGTGGATAATGTAACCATCCGATATTTGTTCAACTTTGGAAATAGACAGATTATCCTGTAATGCGTCTACAATCTTCTGCAACGATGAAATATTGGTGTTCATCTGCGTGCAGAGTTCCTCTAATTTTGTTACGCGATTTTCGAGGTCGTTCAGATCATTGCGCAATGCGCTGTCGTCGTACTTATCGCTACAACCGAATAGCAATAAGCCGCAAAACACAAGAGATAGTAGTTTTTTCATAAGGTTAATCTTTTATTAGTTATTTTGACTGTGAATTTTTCTTCTTTATAGCTTATAACCTCAAAATCAACATTTTCACATCTGAAATTATCACTTATCTTAAGGCCGTTTTGTAAAGGGGAATTATAAGCGATTCTAAATGACACATTGCACCGCCCTCCTGTGCATTTTTCCAAATTACTGCCATCCATACCGTCAGACGGATATAATTTGCAATCGAATAGCTGAATGTTGGAAATAGATAGAACATCTAATTTCCCTCCGCCATGTTCATAAAAGCAGTCATAGTGAGATACAGCGATTTCTATCGCTTGTTGTAAAGCTTGTTCTTTTACGGTCATAGTTAGCCTGCAATGTACCGTATCAACTCCGCTGCGGTGGGATATATGCAAAAAGAAAGTGTGGAGTTGTTCGTTTATCTAACAGGAGGTTCTGGAATACCCGTGCATTAAATAAACAATACCCCACACCGAATAGAATATATCGAGAATGATATATGCCTATACACGGTGACGAGCGTTGCGTTATCCTTAATGCACTCGAAAATTTTCCAGATTTCCTGTTAAGGATTAGCGAAACACTTTCACTAAACTAATATGTTACCGCCCATTTGGGACAGCACCACAAAGTTAGAAAATGTTTCTCAATACGCAACACTCTTGGAGTATTGTAGTTGCAAAGTTCTCTAAAACAAAGTTTCCATGCAATAGCACGGCTTATGGATTCAAAACTTTGTTCTTTATAAATTGGAGTAGAGGATTTTGTCGTTACGCCTGCATAAACTCTTTAATCGTGGTTTGCAGGTCGTTTGATTCTGCATTTCTCGACCTTACGCCAACACAAAAACAGAAATTAGAGGTTGCAAAATCTTCTCGGAATTGCAATGCCCCTAATCTCTGTAATTTGCAGTTTTACTATGTCGATATGCAGACCGAGTTTTACTCTCCTGCAATCTTCTGTATCACGCCGTCCATGTAGATTGCCTGTCCGCTGGTTGTTCGTCCCCACCAATGACAATCGAGCGCGTCGATTACGACCTCTCCCCGTCCTTTGAGTTCCTGTGCCAAGTAAGGCGATACCAGCCACCACTCGAAAACCTCCCCGTCCATATCGACAAAGGGATACATGTATTCCTCGTCGATTTTACCTGCACGGATGAGTTCTTCCACCACCTCGTTCTGTCCGTAAAACACATGCAAATCCGCTATGCGTTTTGCCCTTGACTGTCTGTCCATATTTTTAGATTTTACATTCAATAAAGGGCGGGGGCTTTGATTTATCTATCTGTTCGTGGGCAGTATATAGACAAAAAACTCCGACTATTGTCGGAGCTATTTGGAATTTGTTGGTGGTGGCGGTGGAGGTAGAGGCGGTGGAGCATTTTTTGATGTCAGCCCTCTGATTTGCACACTTTCTGGCGAATCATATTCTTTCTCATTGATTATCATGCTGTACTATTTTATTCTGGGTTTAGGCGGAAGGGGCGGGGTTGCTGTATTTGTTGTTTTCCCGTCTTGTATTCTCTTGGGCTTGCTTGTTCCTGTTGGTTTTGGAGGAACAGCATCTAACTTATCATTTCGTATCATAAGCCTCTTATTTCTTTATAATAGTTTTAGGTGGAGGTGGAGGGACTGCATTAGTAGGGGTTAAACCAAGTTTTACTTTTACATCTCCTATAGGCTTGGTTGGAGGTGATGGCGGAGTTGGAATAGACGGCGTTTTACCTTCTGTTAAAATTGTATTTGCCATATATGTCATTTATAAAGTTTCCTTAATCTGGTGACTGCTTAATGTATCTTGCTGTATAACTTTTAGTCCATTCGATGTTTTCTCAATAGATGAGATCGCGTGAGTCGTAGTTTTTTCTCGCAATTGATGTTGTTTTGGACTGTTAAAAACGAGATTTACAAACACAAATCCCAAAATAAACGTAATACCTCCAATCATCAGCCATGCAGTTGGCCGATTATAACGATTATCTAATTTTCTATTTTTATCATATATTTCCCTGCTTCTTCGCTGTGTTTCATCATATCTTTCTTGGTCATTATCTGTGTTGTACTTCCCCCATAAATAGTTGTCAATATTCTGAATATTTGTGCGGCAATTTCTTTTTGCTTTTAAATATGATAGGATATTCAGAATAATACACACGGCAAGAGCAATCCATCCAACAGCAAGAATCCACCAAAATCGATATTCTATTTTAGGTGCTAGTGCTGTAATGAAACTGAATGAAATAGCCATTGCTCCAGATGCTATTTTAAGAACTAATCCCTCAAAAATTGTTTCTGTCTGGTCTATGGTTGCTTGGTTGCTTTCGCGTGTACTTTCAAACCATGCTCTGTAATCTGGCTTCTCCATAATGCTCAGTATGTTATATCTGCAAAATTATAATATTATCTTGAACAAAGGAAATATGTTACTCTTATTTATTGATTGAGTGCCTGCGGCACGCCATCTAAAGAGAAAAAGAAAACAGAAAATTGAATGACATAATTTTATAAGTCCCTATAAATGAAATAATCTGCAAAATATGTCATTCTCCTATTAAAAGGGAAAACCCTCATGCTTGCGCATGAGGGCTGTATATCTAAAATGCAAACCCTCTGAATTCTTCCTTATCGAGTTTGTTTTGCTCTACCTGTTCTATAACTGCATTATATTGCTCCTGCATATCCAGAATCTTAATAAAGTATGGCAATGATACCTTTTCGGGTAGGTTCTTGCATCGTTTATCGAGTTGGTAGGTTATGCTTATTGGCTCTGTTCTCGATAAGCCTATTGCATTATACTTTGTAAGCAGTACGGACATAGCCCGTTTATCCCACTTGGGAGCGGTTATGCCTTTCACCTTGCAGAAATCGCATATCTCCTTATAAATCCCTGCATTGGTCTTTTTAACAGAGGAATTGATAAAACAGTCTACCGTTAGTTCATAGCCCTTTGCAATCTGCTTTATAAGCCCTAATTGCAGACACTCTTTAATGAGGGCTGTTGTCGTATTTCTTGATAAAACCGATACTCTTTGCAATTTGGCTGTTGCGTCATTGGATGGTATCCGTATTATTAAGGCATACCGACTTTAATAATAGCAGAAACCCTGCAATCTTGGCGGGATAGTTCCTCTTAAAGAAACTATTATCGAGGAAGAAATAGTCTTTGTTTGCTGGCTTTATATAGTAGGAATTGCGCTTTATAAAACCTCTGTCTGCATCTTCTTTAATGGTGGTATGCACAGTTAGATAACCTGCGTCTTTCAGCCGTTTAATGCTCCGTCGTATGGTCCGTTCATCCAATTCCGTCAGTAAGGATAGTTTTTCCTCTGTTATATGGGATATGTTGGTCTTGTGATTGGAGCAATATTTAATGGTTGCTCACACGTAAATATCAATAGGCTTACTGTTGCCCGTCTGAAAGTTCACGATTGATTTGGGGATTACTGTATAATTCATCGTTAGCAATGGAATTTTGATTGTTCGTAAATATGATTTCTTTTAAGTGTAGCAGTTTTCGGAAGCAGGCTACGCCGTAATGTTCTTTGGCCTGTTTGCGGTTCTCGAATCACCTGCGGTCTTTGATGTGGTAGTACATGGTCGGTACGACTTTAATAGGTAGTGTATAAGTAGGTATTGTATATATAGGACACTTTTGAGCAGTTTGCACAGGACAGTTTTGAGCAACTCTCTATCCCGTCATTCAAAAACCTACTATCTCTTTAATTGGAATCTTCCACATTTTCTGATTCTGAAATACTCTTTTTATAGAGAATACTTGATTCGTACTCAAAAAATGTGGTAAAGGATTTCACCGCATTTTTTCTGTGTGTGAAATATCTTTTTATAAGGGAATTTCATTTCCCACACAAAAAATATGCGACTATCGCCCAAAGACAAGGACAGCATATCTGCCGTCCTTATCAGTCCTAATAACATATTCTCTATGGAAGAAACAAGAATTACCCTTGTCTGTGAATTGATATGCAAATATGTAAATAATTTAATCGATAATCAAATATTTTAACATTATTTTTTAAGGAAATTTTGCAGGAAAATTCGCTACCTTTGAAAATAACCTTAAACTATCTGTTTTATGGAAATTTATGAATATGTGCATAGCATCGGCAATCGAATGTTCCCTACATACGAAATTGAGGAGGATGGAAAGGAATACCAAGTCGATACCGCTTGTACAGGGGATTTTATCGTACCACACAAGGACGGAAAACTGGATATGTCGAAATTCCCTTTTACCAAAGAGCAGTTCTTGGAGAACACGTCAGTAATTCGTTCGTTACAGGCATTGGGCATCGACATCGAAAAATTCTGGGTGGCATTGCTCTTTGTTTATTACCTTACACAAAAGAAAACAGAGAACGTAATGGCGATTCCTGCACCTGCTTTCGACCAGTTCCGAGCGTTCGCCAAGTATCTCCATGCCAATCCCGATGCCAAAATTCGTATCTGGCGGGGGCGTGAACACGGTGTAACCATCGAATCACAAGAGGCAATACAGATGTTGGGTGCTCTTTTGGCAGAAAACTCCGCCACACTCTATGCCAATCTGTCACGCAATGTGGAGTTTGGCTTGGGCGATTTCTCGATCAATTTGAAAGATTGCTACAAAATTACCTTTGTTGTTGCGTGTCTGCTGCCATTTCTGGAGCAATTCAAGGCCGAGGATAAACGCAGTACAAATCCTACCCAAGTTTCATATAATCTTATGCTCTTAATCTCTCGTATCGTCTATATGTTCGGCTATACAGAGAATAAGAAATATCTTGATAATGATGAAAATATAAAAGCTATCTGGCAACGATACAAGGATGAAGAATGGCATACCATAGGGAGCGGTTTATATTGATAATCTCTAAGTTTAGATGGAACGGGACGGCGATAAGCCGTCCTTTTTTATGCTGTAAATTAAGGGGTAACAGAAATAATACACTTTTCTGCTATCCGACAATAATTGTGTGCCACAATGTGTTATGTATGATTTTCGATTGTATTAACGGCAGAAACGCAAACGAACGCTCCTTGACATACACCCCTCTTCTCGGTTGGGAGGGAGCATCCGAACCGAAAGGCCGAGGGTCGAATCGAACGACGCAACGATGATGGGAGTTTGCCCAAGCCAACATCCGACCGCCGCCAGAGAGCTGGCAAGAGCTCACCAGCCAGACCTAACGCTGAGAAACAAGCATAACTAATACCAAATACTTAATACTTATATAAATAACCATTTTGACCTCGTGGGTGGAGGTAAACCCACACCGATTAATATGAAGCAGTTAGTTATTTCTTCCGTAGAACTCAACCGTAATTTCGCCTTTGTCAAAGGCAACCGTCAAATCAACGCAAAGGCTGTTGCTGCCAAAGTGAAATCCATCCGAGAATATGGGCAATTGTCGCCCATCACCGTAGTTAAAGGAGAAGATGTTTACCTCTCAGGAGGGCACTTGGTAGATCTGGATGGAAATGATATTCCAGACGAACAGACCGAAAATTATTTTGCCGTGCTGGACGGTCAGCACCGTTTGATGGCCTGCTTGAAACTGGGGATGAATTTGGACAACCTCGTGATTGCAGAGCCGTTGAATGTAGAGATGTCCATCGTGGCATTGATTGCAGAAATGAATATCTGTACCACCGCATGGAAAGGCACGGACTATATGGCCGCACCCTGCATGGCACTTGAAATGAAAGAGAACGAGGTATTCGAATTTGCGTTGGAATTACGACGTAAGAATTATCCTCTCTCGACTATCTCGCAGTGGTGTCTTGGAAAGAACACACTGAAACCACGCGATTTCGTAAATGCCATAAAAGAGAAAAAATTACCCAAAGCATTCGAGAATAGCGCATGGTATCAACGGAGCATCAACTGGTATCGGGTAGCACAAGAGAAATTCAGTGAAACCTTCTTGGCAAAAAAATACCTGATAGGGTACATTATAGACCAAGGTCATGAAGCGAAAGACCCCACGGCATTTTACGCTCAAATAGAGGAAAGGATCGAGCAATTAACAGACGAACAGGCTAAACTTATTATGAATCCTCCCAAAGGATTGGTAACACGCGAGCAATTAATTATAGATAATCTTGTCGAATACCTCGGTCGATGATGCCACGATATACGAATAATAGGAAAAAGGAGGTCGGTTACCATATTGGCCGCCGACCTCTAAACTCCTATAACAAGTGCTGCATCGCTGCGTCTATTTGGCTGTTCTCAAACGAATCCAAATAGATTTGAGTGGTGGATAAATCGGAGTGCCCCAGCGATTCGGAAATCAAGGCTACGCTTACTCCTGACCGTTTGAGTACGGTTGCGTAAGTATGGCGGGCTACATAGGTTGTTAATGGCGTATGCAGTCCTATTTTCTC
>ULQT01051062.1_pt1 | contig 21985 bp, 17 predicted proteins | sample 1954791 | NCBI WGS metagenome assembly ULQT01 (sample SAMEA4835663, study PRJEB28245) | human gut metagenome | biome: gut microbiome; material: fecal sample | place: Denmark | collected 2008 | reverse complement strand
TCAAACAGCACCACAGACAGTACAACGACATCTTCCGATACCGAAACAACGATTGATGACGAGATTGAAAATCCGGTCAGCGTTGGCGATATAAGTATTGACGCAGGTGAAGAAGTAGAACCCGCAGAACTTGAATATCTCGGTGGTTATGATATAACAACCGCAGGCGATGTTAAGCCGGCATACAAATATTTCTCGGAGAATTACGGCTGTACAATAAAATGCACGATAGTCGGTTCTATGCAGATTCAGGAAAAGCTGACTACAGCTATTTCTTCCGGTGAGTCACCGGACCTTGTTGACTATTCAGACGACACTTTCCCTTTACTTATGTCAAAAAATATGTACACACCGCTTGAAGAATATATGAATATGTCAGCACCTCAGTGGGCAGGAGTTGAGTCGTATATAAACCAGTACAAGTGGGGCGGAAAGAATTATTACTACCCCTGGGCTTATAATGTTTCCCCAAACTTCCTTGTATATAACCGTGGCGTTTTTGAGCAGATTGGCATTGAAGATCCCAAAGAGCTTTACGACAAGGGTGAATGGACATGGGATACAATGACGGACTGTATCAGAAAGTTCATTGATTCTGATGCTGACGGCAACAGAACAGGCTTATACGGTGCGACTGCATATTCAGCTCAGTCGTTTATAAACAGTACCGGTACGGCGCTTATTTCAGTCGGAGCTGACGGTAAGCTGGTGCAGAACTTCAGCAACGCAAATGTTGACAGAGCCGCTAACTTTATGCAGACGCTTAAAAACGAAGGTCTTGCATCGTTCCAGGAAGGTGTCATAGATGTTGACACCACACCTATCAAGGAAGGCACAGCGGCATTTCAGGGCATGGGCGAATGGATTATTTCAGGCTATGCAAAATTAATGCAGAAAGATGATACGCTTGATTATTTCTTCGTTCCATTCCCCAGAGATCCGGAAGCTGATGAATATTATTATTCAATGTCTACATTCGGATATCTTGTTCCGGCAGGCTCAAAATATGCTAAACAGGCGTCTGTATTTATTAACTGCTGCCGTCTTAGCTTTACTGATGAAGATCTCAGGGCTACAACAAAAGGCAGTATCATGAGAAACAAGAAGTACACCGATGAAATGTACGATTTTCTTATGAGCTTCAAGGATATCGACAACTTACATGCTGTAATTGATAACCCTTACGGACTTGACGAAACTACAAGTCAGATAATCAGGGATGTTCTCGGTAATACACTGTTTGAAATGTACTCAGAACAGTATCAGGGTCAGACATGGACGCAGATGCGTGAGGCAAGCCTCGGCACGATAAATAAGCAGATAGAGTATTATAACGGTCTTCTCTGATAACATACTAACATACAAATAAAACAGCCCATTGATCATTATATCAACGGGCTGTATTTTTATGCAGTCAAATAGTTTCTGTTATAAAGAATACCGCCTGTTTGCAGGCGGTATCTGTTTTTTTATTCGTAATCCTTTATCTCGACTTTTTCGATTATTATTTCCGTTTTGGGCTTACTTACTTCTTTGCCACCCATAGCGTCGTTTGTTTCAACCTCAACGGCAGAAATCTTGTCAAGAACGTCAAAGCCGTCTACCGTCTGACCGAACACGGTGTAGTTACCGTCAAGAGAGGGAGTGCCGCCGACTTCCTTGTACTTTGCCTTTGTAGCATCGTCCATATTCTCTATGAACTGCTTTAAGTTTCTGTAGTAGTTTGCCTGGAACATATAGTAGGTATATTCCTGAGAATTCTTATCGTACTGCTTTGCGTAGTCCTCATAGCCCTGAATGTTGTTGTCGATTCTGGCTGTACTGAAGCTGCTGTAATCCTGCGATTTCTTGTTGTTTACGATGTAGAACTCTGTGGAATTATTGCCGAGTGCGTTGGCGTAGCAGAATGCACCGTAGAAATGGCGCATATTGTAGTTTGTTTCTATGCCGAAGCTTTCAACGTTTGTCTTTCCCGTAAAATCCTTACCGCCCTGTGCCATGAAGTCGGCTACTACTCTGTGGAACGTTTTTCCGTTGTAGAATCCGCTGTTTGCAAGGTCGATGAAATTCTGAGTACCCTTAGGTGCGGCATCGGGATATAACTTAATTGTAATATCGCCGTAGTCTTTTATTGTCATTACGGCATATTTGTCGCCCTTTTCAAGCTTTACCTCACCCGTGTTGCCTGTTATCTTTGCCGAAGGGTCGGTTGACGCACCGGGAGCGGCACTGTCTGAGCATCCTACCGATAATGTAATCATTGTTGCGGCACATAAAATGCCTGCTAATATTTTTTTAACCATTATGAACTCCTTTGCTTACATAAACTATCCTCTATTTTACCACAACGGCAAAGAAAAATCAATCGCTTTCAGCTAATTTTCAGAAATAGCGGACAACAAAAAGGCTCGTCCGAAGACGAGCCGTAATGTATCAGTTTTTACCGATTATATTTCAGCAAAGTACTTGATTGTTCTTACCATCTGTGATGTATAAGAGTTCTCGTTGTCATACCAAGAAACAACCTGAACTTCGTACAGATCATCAGCGATCTTAGCTACCATTGTCTGTGTAGCATCGAAGAGTGAACCGAATCTCATACCGATAACGTCAGAAGAAACGATTGCATCTTCATTGTAACCGAAAGACTCAGAAGCAGCGGCCTTCATAGCAGTGTTGATGCCTTCCTTAGTTACGTCTGCACCCTTAACAACAGCTGTAAGGATTGTTGTAGAACCTGTAGGAACAGGAACTCTCTGTGCAGAACCGATGAGCTTACCGTTCAGCTCAGGGATAACAAGGCCGATAGCCTTAGCAGCACCTGTTGAGTTAGGAACGATGTTAGCAGCACCTGCTCTTGCTCTTCTGAGGTCGCCCTTTCTGTGAGGACCGTCGAGGATCATCTGGTCGCCTGTGTAAGCGTGGATTGTGCTCATGATACCGCTCTGGATAGGAGCATAATCGTTAAGAGCCTTAGCCATAGGAGCGAGGCAGTTTGTTGTGCAGGATGCAGCAGAGATGATCTTGTCATCAGCTGTAAGAGTCTTTTCGTTTACGCTGTAAACGATTGTGGGCAGATCGTTACCTGCGGGAGCAGAAATAACAACCTTCTTAGCACCTGCATCGAGGTGAGCCTGTGCCTTGTCCTTTGAGCAGTAGAAACCTGTGCATTCGAGAACTACGTCAACACCGATTTCGCCCCAGGGAAGCTCATTAGCCTTAGCCATAGCATAGATCTTGAGTGTCTTGCCGTCAACTGTGATTGTGCCTGCTTCGTCATCAGCAGTAACTGTGTGAAGGTTCTCACCTATCTTACCACAGTAACCGCCCTGTGCTGTATCATACTTTAAAAGCTGAGCGAGCATTGAGGGCTTTGTAAGGTCGTTGATTGCAACTACCTCATAACCTTCTGCGCCGAACATCTGTCTGAAAGCAAGACGTCCGATACGGCCGAAACCGTTAATAGCAACTTTAACTGACATTGGAATATTCCTCCTAAAAATTTTGTGAATTTTTTGCAGGCGCAAAGCGTCCGCTAAATTTCTACTTCTCTATTATACAAAATTTTTCTCTCATTATCAAGTGGTTTGACAATTTTTTATCAAAAAAAGAAAGTGAATTATTCCCGACTTTTAAAATAGTAATTTGTGCAATATACACAAAAGGGTTGAATTGTGTAAGATTTTCTGTTATTATAGATATATAAATTGTAATCGGAGAAATCAAATGAAACTGTATCTTACCGACCTTGACGGGACTCTTCTTGACCATAAGGCGCAAATCGGACGAATGACAGAGGCGCTGATGAACAGGCTTATTGACGATGATATAAAGATAAGCTACGCCACCGCACGTTCAGTGCATTCAGCCGAGCCGAAAGTAAGCTGTATCAATTTCAGGCTGCCCGTGATAACTCATAACGGTGCTTTTATAATCGACCCTGTCACAAAGGAGCGTATCGTAACGCATTTTTTCAGCGAAGAATCAAAATCGTTCATGAAGTCATTTTTCTATGAACATAAAGAATCGGTGCTTGTGTACTCGGTCATAGACAATTACGAAAGAGTAAGCTATCTTAAAAACCGACTCAACAAGGGTACGGAGCGTTATTTAAAGGACAGAGCCGGAGACAGAAGAATGCACCGAGCAAAAAGCTATGACGAGCTGTTCGAAGGCGATATTTATTATATAACACTTATCGAGCCTGTAATGAAGCCCGATGTGCTTGACCGATATTTTTACAGAACGAACGGCTTTTCAAGAAACTATCAGCCCGATACATACGATACCGACGAATACTGGTATGAAATCTACCGTGAGGACGTTTCAAAGGCAAATGCGGCACTGAAGCTCAAGGAGCTTGTCGGTGCGGATGAGCTTATAGTTTTCGGTGACAACACAAACGATATATCAATGTTTACCGTAGCCGACAGATGCTATGCCGTATCCAATGCTACAGATAAGCTGAAAGAACTTGCAACGGGTATAATCCGTTCAAACGAGCAAGGCGGTGTGCCTGTGTTCATACAGTGCGACAGCTGTACTGTAAGGCAGTATGATAAGCAGCCTCTTTACGTTTCGCCCGACAATGCACGGTTCAGCGCCTGTACTGCTACAGCCGACAGCGGCGACGGTGTGGGCATACTGAACGAAAAGCAGATACACGCAACGCTGAAAAGCTATTTTGCCGCCACTCTTTTCGATAAGGAAATAAAGATAGGCAGTTACTTTGCGGACCTTGTTACCGAGAACGGAATTTTTGAGATACAGACGGCAAACTTCAGCTATCTTGTACCTAAGCTGAATACGTTCCTCAAAGCATCGCACGTTACGATAGTCTACCCTTTTCATAAAAAGAGCCGTCTTAATTATGTCGATAAGGCGACAGGCGAGATACTCAGTAGCGGAAGGAACATTACCGCAAACGATATGACCGACTTTTTCCTTGAACTGTACCGAATCAGGCAGTACCTGAACGATCCGAATCTGACCGTCTGCATTGCGGATATAGCCGTAGAAAATCTTCGCTATTGCGCAAAGGATATGAAACGCAGAAAGACAGACAGAAAGGTAGCCGTTCCCACCTCCCTGCTTCGCCTTACGTTTCTTGAGGACAGCGACAGCTACCGATGCTTTATCCCCGAAGGATTACCCGAAACCTTTACACTAAAGGAATTCAGAAAGTGTATGCGTTCAGGCGATGCAAGCATCGCAATCAAAATTCTGCAATATGTCGGAGTAATTGATTATATCGGCAAAAGAGGCAACGAATATCTTTATAAAATCACATAAACGAAAACTCCCGTAAACCGTTTTGTCGGCTTACGGGAGCTTTTTATTCATCGCCCTTAAGATACCTTACCGCTATCTGCGTCCTGTGTTCAAGACCTGTTTTTTCAAGTATCACGCTGATATAATTTCTAACTGTACCGTTTGACAAAAACAGCTTTTCGGCAATTTCTGCGTTCGAACAGCCGTCTGCAATCAGCTTTACTATATCAAGCTCTCTTTCGGTAAGCAGACCGAAAACGGCGCTCTTGCCGTAGCACTTTACTGCGGCGTCACGGATATATGACAGAATATCCTGCTGGAATACCGTACCGCCGTTATATACCGTCCTCAGCGCACTGAAAATCCCGTCTGTCTGCGTGTTTTTGAGAATATAGCCGCTGACCCAGACTTTAAGCGCACGCTGTATAAGCTCCTGCTCGTCAAACGTAGTCAGCAAAAGCGGCTTGCAGAGATTTTCTTCAAGCATTATCTTTGCGGCTTCAATGCCGTCCATAACGGGCATTCTTATATCAAGCAGCGCTATATCGGTCTTGTATTTTCTGCAAAGCTCTACCGCTTCTGCACCGTTGCAGGCGACACCGGTCACCTCAAAATCAGGCTGTGACGAGATTATCATCTTAAGCCCCTCACGGATTATGCTGTCGTCATCTGCGATAATTATCTTCATACGTTCTCCTCTTTCAGACTGAATATGTTTACTACCGAAAATCCGTCCGTCTGTGCAGGAAATATGCACTTTCCGTCCGTAAGCACCGTGCGTTCCTCTATTGCCGTAAGACCCGTACCCTTTCTGAAGCTGTCGCTTCCATTGCCGTTATCCTTGAACTCGGCACGGATTACTTTGTTCATAACCGATATTTTCAGCGAAAATTCGTCCGCTCCCGAATGCTTGAGCGTATTTGTAAGCGTTTCAACGAGATTTTCCTTTATGCAGTTCCATATGCGGAATGTGACCTTGTCTAAGTCCCCCTTGATTTCAAGCGTTGTCCTTATGTTATATTTTGCCTTATATTCACCGAGTATCTCTTTAAGCTCGCTTATTCCTATTGTTTTGCTGTCGGGACGTTCCTCACGCAGTGCCTGCCTTATATCGTCAACGCCGCTTCTGAGGTTATCGGTTACAGTTGTAATACATTGCTCGGCACTGTCGGGGTTTGTCCTGATGTTCAGCTTTGCCGCCTCAAGCAGAATTATACTTCCTGAAATGCTGTGTCCGAGCTTATCGTGTATCCTTGCTGAAAACCGTCTGCGTTCTTCGACAGCCGCAGATTTCTTTGCTGTTTTGGCGTATTCTTCAAGGCTTGCTATTCTGCGGTTGAGGCGAACAGTTTCCTCTCTGCTGTCCGCAAGCTGTTCACGGCATTTGATAAGCTGTCCTGCGGTGATATGGGCGACAGTGAATGCCACGAGCATTATAATAAGTATCAGCACATCAATAAACGGCGGTTTTACTATGAAAAGAACAAGCAGTACCGAAACAGCGCCGATATGTCGGAAATACTTTCCCGCACCGAATTTATCTACAGCAAAGATTACGGCAAAGCACAGCACGAATATCAGATTGTCGCTGTATATAAGAAATGCGATAAAAGCCGAAACACACGAACAGACAGCCGCCGCTTTATCCGACTTTTTAAGCACCGACAGCAGATATTCAGCCAGAGCAAAGCAGGAAAAGGCGAGTACGGTAAGCACCGTATCGCCCGAATCACAGTTATTCATTATATTCATAGTGCCGAATGCGGCTGTTGCCGTGAGTTTGAATACAAGATATATAAGTGACAATTCGTATTCCTTTCGTTACGCCTTTGAAACTACCGACTTTCTGCCGAAAAGTGCGGCGCTTGCAAGCATTATAAGCAATGTGTAGAGTATAAGCACGCAGATGTTTATCACAGGCTGTTCAGCCTCGCCCGACATAAAGCAGACATACCAGTATTGCGGCGTGATATATGACAGATATTTCAGCATACCTGCCGTTTCGTCTATCGGAAACCACGCACCGCCGAGCAGAGCGCCTATCGAGGTAATACAGCCCGAAAGCGTGGCAAGAGCCTGCTTTGAGCTTATCAGCTGTGCGAGCATTATTGATAATGCCGAGTTGAACAGCGAGTAGATTATTACGGCGGCAAACACAAGCGGATAGCCGGCAGTCATCTGAGCGCCCGTGATAAGCAGGTACAGCGGTAAAACGACAAGCGCCGTAAAGGATATAAGCACGCTTGCCCCAAGCGTTCCGACAATGTACTGTACGCCCGTTACAGATGAAACAGCCATCCTGCTGTATGTTCCGTACTGCCTGTCTTCCATTACCGCAAGAGTGATAAATATGCCGATAGCTGTGACAAGCATTATCATAAATCCTTCGGAGAACTTAAAGCCTGCAGAGACATATTCGTCCTCCCTGTCGGATATTACCGCATTTTCCTTAGTGAGCTTTGTGTCGGCGGCATCGCTGTTCATAATTCTCGAAAACAGCTCTGCATCGCCTTTTGCGGCATCTGCGGCAATATTGACGCTTCTCATAAAGCCTTCGATATAGACCGAGATATAAGCGCCGTTTTCGTAATCGTCAAGAGTGGTGGATTTTATCTTCACGTCTTTTCCGCCGATTACATTCTTTTCAAAGCCCTGCGGTATCTCTATTATAGCAGAAACGTCACGGTTAATCAATTTATCATTGAATTTTTCTTTGCCGTCCTCGATAATGTTCATATTTATCCTGTCGCTGAGATAGCTTTTCAGCATTGCGGAAAGCTCCGATTTATCGTTATCGCTAAGGGCGATATCTATCTTGTCGTTTACCGAGAACACGTTTGCTATCGGTCTGCCGCAGTAATAAAGCCCTATACTGCCTGCCCCTACAAGAAGTGCGATTATAAGTGCGTATTTAAGACGCTTCAGCATACCGAAAAATACCGTTCTTATATTATTCATAATACGCTCCCCTTTCAGACGGATTTTTTTACACGGAATATTGCCGCACCGATAAGCGATACCGCAACCGTCACGGCAAGGCTTACCGCAATTACCGCCAACGCACCGTTGTTTTCACCGTAAAGAGTAAGTCTGAACGCCGCTTGCTGAACGATATAAGGCGGCAGCTTGTCGCTGAGCCCTTTGATAAATACCTGCTTTGAAAACGAGCCTGAGAAGAACAGCAATGCCCATGTAAGCGGTATCACGATGCTCTCCGCAGGTATTTTTATCAGTACCCCTATCAGCATACCTACAGCTATCGTCGCAAGTGAGCAGCAGGAGAACAGCAGGAGCAGGATAAGGTTTCCGACAAAGCTGTCGCAGTATTTCGCTCCGAACACAATCACCGAAAACAGCATTATCACCGCATTTCCTATAACGGCGGAGGGAAGCGTACCGATGAGCTTTCCGAAAAACAGCTTCGCTTTGCCGACAGGTGATAGATAAAGACGCTGTAGGGTGAATATCCTTTCCTCGTCCTTGAGAGCCGTACTGCCCATTATCATATGCGACATGAATATCATCATTACCGCCATACTCACCGCATAATAATCCATCATACTCCGTGTAACGCCAAGTCCGTCCTGCTCTACAAATGACTTTTCGGTATCGGTATCTGTATTCATAAGCAGTGACGGGTCGGTCGATGCTATTTTATAATATGTATCTGATACCGCAATGAAAGAATTCAGCACCGAGCCGAGCGCCCTGTTTGCAATTTCGTTTCTGCCGCAGTATAACAGAATTTCCCCGTTTTTAAGCTCTATATATGCGTCTATATCGCCCTTATCGGTAAGGCTCAGTGCGGCTTTTTCATCGCTTGCCTTTTCCGCCTTTATCATACTGATATTGTCAAGAAACTCGGCAAATGCCTTTCCGCTTTGCTCGTTTGTTTGCGCAACACTGTATTGCAGTTTAATTTCTCCTATGTCATAATCCGCTATATCAAGATTCTGAAGCATTGTTCCGAGAAAGAATACCAGCAGTACCGGGAAGAAAAGCCCCATGAATACGTTTGCGGGGCTTCTGAAATACTCCCTAATCTGTTTTATTATCAAACTAAGCATATTTCCGCTCCTTAACGTATCTCGTGTCCTGTAAGCGACAGGAACACAGCGTCCATATCCGGCTTTTCCGTGCTTATCTCGATTACAGGCAGATTTTGCTTTACAAGCTCGCTTATAACGTGTGAAATATCGTTACAGCTTATGCTCATATCTACGCTTATCATATTGTCGCTAAATTGCACCCTGTTTACATCGGGCAGGCAGGAAACAGCCCTTGATACTCTGCTTCTTGTTTCGCTGTCGCACTGCTTTGTGGTGATATGTACCGTACAGCTGTCGGTTATCATCGTTATAAGCTCCTGCTGTGTGCCTTCTGCCACAAGTCTGCCTTTGTCAATTATAGCGACTCTGTCGCAGATTTCCTCTACCTCGTGCATATAGTGCGAGGTATATATTACTGTCGCACCGCTTTCACGCAGTTTCTTTATCGAATTCATTATATGCTCTCTTGACAGTGCGTCAACGCCTACGGTAGGTTCGTCCATAACTATCAGCTTAGGTTTATGCGCTATACCGCAGGCAATGTTAAGTCTGCGTTTCATACCGCCGGACATTTTCTTCGGCTTCATATCCGCCTTATCCGCAAGCCCTGCAAATTCGAGAGCGGTCATTGCATTCTTATGAAGCTGTTCGCCCTTGAAGCCGTACAGCGAAGCGAAAAATTCAACGTTTTCCTTTGCGGTAAGATACGGGTACACCGCTATCTCCTGCGGAACGCATCCGATCATCCGTCTTATCTCCGCTCTTTGCTTCACTGTATCCATACCGTCTATCGTCACACTTCCCGAAGTCGCTTCGTCAAGTGTTGTGATAATATTTATCGTGGTTGATTTTCCTGCCCCGTTAGGACCTATAAGTCCGAATATCTCGCCCTCGCTTACATTGAAGCTGAGGTTATCCACGGCACAGTGATTGCCGTAATTCTTGACAAGGTTGTTCACGCTTGCAAATATCATAAGTATTCCCCTTTCGGCTGTTTATTTATCTTACTGTAACGATTATACACCTGCAAAGCGGATTTCACCAGTTACAAACGGTATTTTCCCGTATGACATTTGTAATAAAAAAGCTCTGACGGAACGTTCCCCCGTCAGAGCCTTTGACTTATTAAGTTATTGATTATTTGTCGTCGGCTGAGATGCTCTCTGTTCTGTAAATGAACTTTACAGTGCCTTCTGTCTTATCCGACTTACCGCCGAATGTGTCATAGTCCTTGCCTAAAGCAACTGTAGCCTTCAGCTTGTCGATAAGTCCTGCAATATCGCCGTCAACAGCGTCTACTATCTTCTTGACAGCCTTCTCGTTGAACTCATCCATACCGTCGTTCAGCTCCTTAGCACCGTCCCTTAACTGCTTTACGCCGTCAATAAGAGTTGCTACACCGTCATTGAGTTTATCTGCACCGTCCTTAAGGTCGCCTGCACCGTCATGAAGCTGTAATGCACCGCTGTGAAGTGTGCCTACACCTGCAACAAGACTTGTCGTACCGTCCTTTAACTGTCCTGCGCCGCTGTCAAGCTGTGTTGCACCGTCATAGAGTGTGTCTACACCGGCTACAAGGCTTGCTGTACCGTCTTTCAGGTCGCTTGCGCCCTTGTCAAGCTGATTTACGCCTGAGATAAGCGTTGAGCCGCCGCTTGTAAGCTGCTCTGTTCCGCTCTTAAGCTGTGTAGTACCGCTGTGAAGATCCTTAGTACCGCTGTAAAGCTGTGTTGCACCTGCCGACAGTGTCTTTGAACCGTCATATGCACTGTCAACGCCCGCCGTATACTCAGTAAGTCCTGTATAGAACTGATTGTAGGAATCAAGCTGTGCGATAAGATTCTTTATCGTTGTCTGACCTGCCTTAGCCTTTGCTACAGCTTCGTTTATCTGCTTTGTGACCTTTTCGCTTTTCATATTCTGCTCGATAAGCTGTTTCTTCTGTGCTTCAACATTTGTGCTTATCTGAGCCTTGACAGCATCTGTTGCCATCTGAGCGGAAACTGCGGCTGTAACCTTAGCCTGTACGGCTTCGGGTATCTGTCCTGCCTTTACTGCCGCATTGTACTGCTCTGCGGTCATATTATAGCCTGCGGCTTTGAGAACACCCTCAAGCACCTTTGCCTGTACAGCTTTTGTAACGCCTGCTGTTATAGCGTCATTGTTCTTTTCTACCTCGGCAGTTACCGTTTTGAGTGCCGTATTGTAAGCAAGAGTGTAGACCTTATCCTTGTCAAGAGAATCTACCAGCTTGTTAAGTTCTGTCTTGTAATTGCTTATCGTCAGTTTTGAAACGGTAAGACCGGATGCCTTTATCTGCGTTTCGGCTGTGGATAACAGTGTATCGAATACCTGCTTTGCGCCTGCGTTCAGCTGTTCGCTGTTTGATGAAAGCTCGCCAAGACCTTCGTTCAGCTCTGAAGCTCCTGCGCTTACCTGTCCTGCACCGTTCTCCACCTGAGATGCGCCGCTGTCAAGCGATGACGCACCGCTGTTAAGCTTATCTGCACCTTTGATAAGATCGTTTGCACCACCTGCCAGTGCAGATGTGCCTTCCTTCAGCTTTCCTGCACCGCTGTCAAGAGCCTCTGCACCTGTTTTCAGATCCTTGATGCCGGCTACCAGAGAAACCGTGCCGTCCTTCAGCTTTACTGCGCCTACGTTCAGTTCATCCGCACCGCTCTTTAAATCGTTTGTGCCGTTTATAAGTGTGCCTGTGCCGTCATACAGAGTGCCTGCACCGTCTGCAAGCTGTTTTGTACCGTCAGCAAGCTCGCCCGATTTTTCAAACAGTGTAACAAGTCCGTCATAAAGCTGTGAAGAACCGTCTGAAAGCTGATCTACAGCGTCTGTGAATTCCTTGATGGTACCGTCAATATCGTCCATATTGAGCTTGTCGGTATCGACCTCGTTGAACAGCTCTGTCGTACCTACCGTCATGCAGGTCATAAGCTCGAAATCCTTGACATCTGCGCTGATTTCAACGTATGAGGGGATTTCATAATCGTCCTTGTCAAGTCCTAAGTTTTCCTGCATACCGGGAAGTGCAAAGCCGAGAACCGCCGATCTGTCACCGTCGTTTACCAGCTTGCCGTTGGTTACCTTTACGTTCGAGAACTTCTCGTTATCAAGAACCGTTCCTGTTACCATCAGGAAAGGAACGTACATCTGCATATCCTTGCCGTCAACCTTCACGGTACGTTTTTCATTATTCGTATAGTCGAAGCGGATTGTTACCTTGCCGCTCTTGCCTTTGATTTCATCGGGAGTGACCGTCTTGCCGTCAAGAGTATATGTAATCTTCATATCAACGGGGAGTGACTTGTCTGTCGTACCCTGATAGTAAATGTCACTGCCTTCAGCCGCCCATTTGTAATTTTCACCGCTGTTTGTAAAACTCTCGTTGCCCTTTACATTCTTAACGTCCTTAAGCGAGGTTTCGTCCTCTATCGTGGCGTTGTGCGAGCCGTTCTTCAGCCAATCGCTGACGATGACCTTCTTTGTTGTACCGTCTGCATTTGAGATGATATATACCGTTTCTTCCTTGCCGTCCGTATCCGAGCTGCTCTTTTCGCTGCTTCCGGTTTCTGTGCTGTCAGAAACGGATGACGATGTATTATTATCGTTACCGCCCTGTGCGGCGAATGCGAGAAGTCCCGAAGATGTGCCTATCATTGCGGCGGCAAGAACTATTGAAACTATCTTTATTATCTTTTTTCTTATCTCTTTCATACTGTTGTCCTTTCTCAGTTCGTCTTTTTGCCGGCTTGTCTTGCTTCTTTAAAGCCGAGGCTTGTGTGGATTATAATCTTATCGAACAGCTTGAGCATAGCGGGTAATAACAGGATTACCGATACCATGCTTATGATTGCGCCTCTTGCCATAAGTGCGCAAAGCGAGCTTATCATATCTACGTTTGAATAAATGCCTACACCGAATGTAGCGGCGAAGAAGCCGAGCGCACTTACTATAATTGAGGGTATTGATGACTTAAGCGCTGTATAAACCGCCTCGTTCTTGTCACTGCCCTTGTTACGTTCCTTCTTGTATCTTGTTGTCATAAGGATTGCATAGTCAACGGTTGCGCCAAGCTGGATGGTACTGATACAGATAGGTGCGATGAACGCAAGCTCTGTACCTGTGTAACACGGAATACCGAGGTTTACGAATATAGCAAACTCGATTACCGCTACAAGTATCAGCGGAAGTGAAACCGACTTGAAGGTTACCAGAATGATAAGGAAGATTGCGGCTATCGAAATTACATCGACTACCTTGAAGTCCCTGTCGGTTACTTCGATAAGGTCCTTCGTACAGGGGGCTTCACCGATAAGCATTGCCGAGCTGTCATACTTCTTTATAATGTTGTTTATCTCTGTTACCTGATTGTTTACCTCATCTGTTGCCGTTCCGTATTCACTGCCTACAAGCATAAGCTGGTACTTATCACTCTTAAGCACATCCGAGATAGAATCCGGAATTATCTCTGAGGGAACAGCCGAACCGATAAGCGAATCAAAGCCTACCGCAAGGTTTACACCGTCAACCTTTCCGACCTCGTCAAGCATCGCCTTTGCGTCCTTCTGCGACAGCTTTGAATCAGCGAGTATCATATGAACGTTTGACATTCCGAAATCGTCCTTCAGCTTTGTGTTGGCGATAACGAAGTCCATATCCTGAGGCATTGTCTGACTCAGATCGTAATATTTCTGTGTGTTGTTATAGCCGTAAACCGCAGGTCCTATCAGCACTGCGAATATTATAAGGAATATCCACGAACGCTTTGTGATGAATTTTGCCACCTTGTCGAACTTCGGCATAAGCTGTTTGTGTCTTGTCTTTTCGATAGCCTTATCGAATACAAGGATAAGCGACGGGAGGATAGTTACACAGCCGATAAGACCGAATACAACGCCCTTCGCCATTACGATACCGAGATCCGCACCGAGCGTAAAACTCATAAAGCACATTGAAAGGAAGCCGGCAATTGTTGTGATAGAAGAACTTGCTACAGAAATGATACTGTTTGAAATGGCGTGTGCCATCGCACGTTCCTTATCGCCGTCAAATCTTACCTTCTGCTCGTTGTAGCTGTGCCAGAGGAATATCGAATAGTCCATCGTAACACCAAGCTGCAGTATAGCGGAAAGTGCCTTTGTTATGTAGCTTATCTCACCTAAGAAGTAGTTACTGCCTAAGTTGTAGAGAATAGCCATACCGATACTTGCGAGGAAGATTATCGGGATAAGGAACGAATCCATAAAGAGCATCATTACCACTACAGCAAGAACTACTGCGATAGCGACATATATCGGCTCTTCCTGCTCGCAAAGGTTTTTAAGGTCTGTTACCATTGCGGACATACCCGAAACGAAGCACTGATTGTTCGTTACATTTCTTATCGTGTTGATAGCTTCCATTGTTTCATCGGCTGATGTCGATGTATCGAAGAATACCGCCATGACCGTTGAATGATCGGTGTTGAATGCGTCTTTTATCTTATCGGGAAGAATATCCATAGGTATTGAAACGTCTGCAATCGAATCATACCATATTACCGAGTCAACGTGATCTACCGCTTCTATTTTTTCTTTAAGAGCGGAAACGTCCTTCGGCTCCATATCTTCCACAATTATCATACTGAATGCGCCCTTGCCGAAGTCATTCAGCAGAATGTCCTGACCCTGTATGGTTTCCATAGTGTCGGGCAGGTAATTGAGCATATCATAATTTATTCTTGTAGCTATCATACCGAGTACCGAGGGTATCAGCAGTACGACCGCAACTATAAGAATGATTACTCTGTGCTTTGTTATCCATTTGCCAAGCTTAATCATCTTTGTCCTCCCTGTTGCTTGTTTCTACATAGATTTTGTCATCGGCGTGTACTTCTTTTTTTATAGCCTTGACTGTGTATGCGGCAATCCATATATTTGAAATGCCGTCCGCAAGCAATGTGATACCGAGCAGAACAGTAAGCGCTACCGCACTCTCAAAGGGATTTACGAGTAACAGTATTCCTATTCCGCCTGTAACTATTGCGCTGATAAGAATCAGCCACCAGCTTTTTACGCCGAAACGCTTTGCATCAACGGCTGTCTGTATCTTCATTATACCGTCGATCATAAAATAAATGCCCATTATGACAGGCACCAGAGCCATTATATTACCCGGATGGATAATAACTACAAGTCCGAGCAGGATCGCTATGATACCGAATGCAAAGTCAAACTGGAACGCCAGCCCGTAGGGGTCGGCTGAAAAATATCCCGTGATTTTTACAATGCCGAATACTATAGCCGCTATTCCGAGCATATAGCATACCGCAAGCATTGAAATCTCCGGGAAAAGAATAAGTATAAGTCCTATGACCGCTATTGCGGCGCAAGTGGAAATATATGCTGCTTTTGCACGTTTGATAAATCTCATGATTTTCAGTCCTTTCTTTTTCTTTACAGCTATATTTTAACCCGCCGTGACGCTTTATACAACGGTCAATCCTGCGCCACTGTTCAATTTTAGGGCAATCGGTATAAATTGACCGATTTTTAGGCAGATGCGACTTTTTGCCTAAAACTTGAATTTTTAACGGGAATGTTGTATAATTATAACCGTAAAATAGAAAGCAGGAGAAACCACAGGCTAAAACGGAGGTAATATGTCCGAACTTACCAAAAGAGCAATACAGGAATCGTTCAAAAAACTGCTGAGCAATCAGCCCTTAGATAAAATAACTGTAAAGAACATCACCGATGACTGCGGAGTAAACCGCAACACGTTCTATTATCATTACAGCGATATTTATCAGCTTCTCGAAGAAATCTTTCTTACTGAAGCGCAGAAATCCGTAGAAAAGATGGAGGTCGGTCAGTCGTGGGAGGAAGGACTCAAGACAGGGCTTTGCTTCGTAAAGGAGAACAAGAAGCTGATATACCATGTATATAACTCACTTCACCGTGAAACTATCGAGCGTTATCTTTACAGCGTTTCACTTGACTTTGCCTGCAAATTCATTGATAACGTTTCAAAGGCACTGAAGCTCAGCGTTTCCGACGATGACAAGAAGTTTATCGCATCATTCTATAAATACGCAATTGTCGGCATTGTCCTTGACTGGCTTGAGGGTGGTATGAAAAACGATCCCGACGAGCTTATTGAAAGAATGTCAAAACTTCTCAGCGGCACTCTCAAGACCGTACTTGAAAACGCCGTAAAAAAGTAACAATCGCTTCTCGGACGGTCGGCAGCATTGACAGTCGGCGGTACTTACTTTCTTTATAAAATATTTATTCAGATTTTTCGCCATATTTACCGTATTTCTTATATCAATTATTGACTTTTTTGTGGAAGTATTGTATAATTAAAGCAGTATACTGTGCTATTCTGTCATAAAGTATAAAAATGTCGGCCTGCATTTTGATGCAGACTGTTTCGATAATAAGGGAGAAATTTATGAAGAAGATTATTGTAACATTTATTGCGACAATAACAGCGGCGCTTCTGCTCTGCTTTTCCGTAAGTGCGTTTGACAATAACGACTACGGCGGTGGCGGCGGTTACGACTACGGAGGCGACACCGACCCTGTTTCCGTTATAATAGGTATAGGCATCGTTGTTGTTATTATTATCATTTCGACAATCGGCGGAACTAAAAAGAAATCCAGTGGCGGCGGCACAACACGTCCTTCATCAATGAACGGCGCAAACGTTGTACTGCCCAACAGAACCGAACAGATAGAAGGCATTATAAAACAGAAGGATCCCAACTTCTCCGCTTCCGACCTTATCACATTCACAAAGCAGGTATACATAGATATTGAAAATGCCTGGTGCAAGCGTGACATGACCCCCGTAAGACCGGTTATGCACGAAAACCTTTACAACACCACCTGCAAGCAGGTACAGGCGAAGATAGAACAGGGCGTTGTTTACCACTACGAGAGCATCGCTATAGATACGGCTTACCTTACCTCGTATGAGCGTGATTCGCAGTTTGAATATGTAACGGCATACCTCACCTCAAGAATGATAGATTATCAGGTAGACGAAAAGACAGGCAATATTATAAGAGGCGACAAGACTACACGCTGGGTTCAGAAGTACAAGATGAAGTTTGTACGTTCGCTCGGTGTCGAAACAAAGACGGAAACCGGCAAGATGACCGGACACAACTGCCCCAACTGTGGTGCCCCGCTTGAGATTTCTTCTTCCGGCGTATGCGAATACTGCGGCTCTGTTGTTACAACAGGTCAGTATTCATGGGTACTGACGGATTTCTCAGGTATAAGAAACGATACTGTAGACGACGGTATAAAGGGAGTATAATGTGGATATAACATCGTTCATTCTTTCAATATTAAGCTGGCTCGCTCCCCTTATAGTCATCGGTATCATCGTACTTGTCATTGTGTCGAAGGTGCGTAGCGCATCGCAGAAATATCTCGGTATGTCGCCGTCACAGGCAATGGAACTGATAAACAAGGGTGTCAAGGAGGAAGCTACCACTCCTAAGGGTATAACAGCCCTCAGTGAAATGTACGGTCCTGCCATCACCCGTGATTTTCCCGAAATAGGATACAAGGGCATGGAGGTCAAGGCAAGAAATGCAATAGTCGCAATTCTCAATGCCATAATGAACAAAAATGCCGAATCGCTTAAGGCAAGCGAATATACGCAGGATCTTATAAACAAGGTCAATAACCGTATAACTACCCTTAATGCGAACAACGAAAAAGAGATTTTCAATAATATAAAAATTCACCGTTGCGGAATCGCAAACTACCAGAACAGAAGCAAGGAAGCAACGGCAAGGTTTGAAATTTCTCTTCAGTATGAATATGCAAAGGTGTCGGAAGAAAAGGCAGACAGCGCAAAGCCTGCGCTTATGCAGACAGCGTACAGCGTAACGCTCGCTTACAAGCAGGATCTGCACGAACAGACGACAAGCATTGTATTTTCAAGCAACTGTCCCAACTGCGGCGCTCCCATTGATGCGTCTGCAAAGGGCAAGAAGTGTCCGTACTGCGGAAGCGGCATTACAGAAATTGCCGACCGTATATGGCTGGTCAACGATTTTAATTTAGTAAAATAAATTAAAAACTCAACACGAAAGGAAATATTACTATGGGACTTATTAAAGCAGCTGTAGGCGCACTCACAGGTACTCTCGGCGATACCTGGAAAGAGGCCATTCACTGCCCTGTTATCGGCAACGATACTGTTGTTGTTAACGGCGAGAAGATGCACAACGGTAATGCAAGAAGCAGTAACACAAAGGGAACAGACAACGTTATCAGCAACGGCTCGGCAATCATGGTTGAAGAAAACACCTGTATGCTGACCCTTGACAACGGCAAGATAACAAACGTTGTTACAGAACCCGGATGTTACATACTTGACAACTCGACAGCACCTTCAATCTTTGCAGGTCAGATAAAGGATTCGCTCAAGGATCTTATTTCAAGATTCACATACGGCGGAACACCTGCCACCGAGCAGAGAGTAATCTACATCAACCTTCAGAAACTGCCCGGCATCCCCTTCGGTACAGGAACACCTGTTCCCTATCCCGATCCCCGTTATAATACAACAGTAGAACTGCGTTTCTACGGCACATTCGAGGTTCAGATACCTGATGCCGAGAATGCCTGCAAGTTCTACGCAGAAGTTCTCAGCAAGGGCGTAAACGCTCCTCAGGTCTACGTTAAGGACATTTTCAAGAACGAGCAGTACAAGAACGAGTTCATGCAGTCACTGATGGTAGCGTTAAACCAGCTTTCAGCAGAAGGCTACAGCTACAACCAGATTACAAGCCAGCTCAACAACCTTACCAACAAGACTAAGGACGAAACCGCTAACAACTGGGCACAGAGAGGTCTGATGCTCACGAATATCGGTCTTGGCCCTATCACGATCTCCGAAGAAACAAAAGAGCTTCTTAAGGATCGTCTTAAGGCTGATACAATGCTCGGCGGCGATGTTCAGCGTGCTATGATGACAGGTGCCGTTGCTCGTGGTATCGAAGCGGCAGGCTCAAATGAAAACGGTGCTATGATGGGCTTTATGGGTATGAATATGGCTATGAACGCAGGTAACAACGTTCTCGGCGGTATGCCTGCGGCTCCTCAGCAGACAACACCTCAGCAGCCTACTCCGGGCGGATGGAAATGCTCGTGCGGCGCTACAAACACAGGTGCATTCTGTTCTTCCTGCGGCGCTAAGAAGCCTGAGGCTTGGACCTGCTCATGCGGTCAGTCAAACACAGGCAAGTTCTGCGCTAACTGCGGCAAGAGCAAGGAAGGCGACGCTCCCGCCGCTCCCGCTCCTTCAAGCTGGACGTGCGAATGCGGCGCTACCAACACAGGCAAGTTCTGTGCTGAATGCGGCAAGTCAAAGCCTGCAGCTCCCAAGAAGTACAAGTGCGACAAGTGCGGCTGGGTACCTGCCGATCCCGAACATCCTCCGAAGTTCTGTCCCGAATGCGGCGACCCCTTCAACGAGGACGATATGGTATAATAAACATAACAAACAAGCCTTTACCCTCCCTTACGGGAGGGTTTTGTGCGGTTTGATTAAGATAACGAGTGTAGAACAATGAATACTGCGATAAGTTTTATAAAGAAAAATACAGTTATGGTGATAGCTTTACTGGCGGCGGTTATCACATCATTTATAGTTCCGCCCGACGAGAAATATCTCGATTATTTCGATTACAAGACGCTTGCCTGCCTTTTCAGCGTACTGGCGGTCGTATGCGCCCTTAAAAACGTACAGTTCTTTTATATTCTCGCCTGCAACATAGTAAAAAAATTCCGCAATATACGGCTTTGCACAGTGGTGCTTGTATGGGTCACCTTCATAGGCTCTATGCTGATTGCAAATGATATGGCTCTGCTGACCTTTCTTCCGCTGGGATACTATGTACTGCATACCGCAGGCAAGGAGCGCTATATGGCGTTCACGTTCATAATGCAGAATATCGCCGCTAATCTCGGCGGTATGCTCACTCCCTTCGGAAATCCCCAGAACCTTTATCTTTATTCAAAGTTCAATATTCCGATAGGCGAATTTACGCTGATAATGCTTCCGCCGTTTATCCTTGCCGTTGCAATGATAACGCTATGCTGTGTTATCTTTGTAAAGCCTGAGCCGATAGAGCTTAAGTCCGCTCCCGAAAAAATCGACCGTAAACGCACAGCCGCTTATCTTTTCCTGTTCGCCATAGCTATAATTATCGTGTTCAATTTTATTCCGTACCTGATAGGTATGATTTTCATCACGCTGACGCTTATCGTTATGGACAGAAAAGCGCTTGCCGCAGTTGATTATCCGCTTTTGTTCACATTCGTATTTTTCTTTATTTTTGCCGGAAATATGGCAAGGATAGATGTGATAAAGAACCTGTTTTCATCTGCCCTTCAGCTTAACCCCCTGCTTTTCAGTGTGATTTCCTGCCAGTTTATAAGCAACGTTCCTTCGGCAATACTGCTCTCACAGTTTACAAACGATTATCACAGCCTTCTGCTCGGAGTTAATATCGGCGGTGTCGGAACGCTGATAGCTTCACTCGCAAGCCTTATAACGCTCAGCAAATATAATTCGCTCTGCCCCGGCAAGACAGGCAGATATATAGCTGAATTCTCCGCTTTCAATTTCAGCTTTCTTATTATACTTACTCTATTCTGTTCGTTTCTCGTCTGAGCTTATGTAGTCTATCATCAGACATTCGTCAAGCATTTCGTCTGTAAAACTGCTGTTCGCATTTTCGTACCGTTTGACATTATCCTCCTTCATCCATTTCTCTATGGTAGGGTATACAGGCATATTCTGCCGCCCGTGCATATCAGCCCATTTATTGAAACGTTCAATATATCGCTCAACGTTGTCCGTACCGAAGCATTCGGTTAATTTTGCTTTGTATGCGGCGGCGGAGAGCGATTTTTTGTCGGTTTCGTCCGACAAAACGGCACTTACCTCATCAATACTGCTCTTAACTGTGCTATCCTTATCTGAACTTCCCTTGCCTGTGCCGTCATCTGACGGGCAGATGTCAGACGTTTGACTACATTTTGTTGTCACGGCTTTTTCCTGTCCGGCTGATTTTCTCTGCACTGCCGCTTTTTCGGGATCGAGTATATACATTCCGTCTGCACGGACATAGAGCATATCACGCTCATCTGAAAACGAGGTCTTTTTCATACGGTCAGAGCGTATGTGGTTATTTATCTTCCAGTGAGCGATTGCATATACACCCGACTCAAACGGGATAATAAAGCCGTTTTTGCACAGTGCTTCTATATCGCTTTCACTGCACCCCGTAAGCCTGCGTACATATCCGGCACAGTTGACGAAACCTTCATCGTCCGCATACATTGAAAGCTGAAAGTACAGCACCTGTGCCGGCGATGGCAGATCTATAAATTTGTCGCTCCATAATACCTGCTTTGAAAACATCCGCTTTTCTGCCATTTTTACATTTCCCCTTTCTTATGGCACAAAAATAATCAACAATTTGTCGATATAGGTATTATAGCACTGTTTTCTTTGATTGTCAACCCTATGTTGCAAAATTTGTTTGTTTAAGAGGATATTTTAACGCAATGTAGACAAAAAGAAACCGCAGGCATAGCCTGCGGTCAGTTTGTAGAAAACGTATTTTCTTTAAA
>ULQT01042326.1_pt1 | contig 22041 bp, 27 predicted proteins | sample 1954791 | NCBI WGS metagenome assembly ULQT01 (sample SAMEA4835663, study PRJEB28245) | human gut metagenome | biome: gut microbiome; material: fecal sample | place: Denmark | collected 2008 | reverse complement strand
CCAGCCTATGACGAGGAAATGCAACGGGCCTATCGGATGCTGCTCGGTCAGACGCCGGTATTCGTATTCGGGTCGCTGATCGCCTATCTCTGTTCCCAAAGCTGGGATGTATGGATATTCCACAAGATACGAGATCGGTTCAGCGGCAATCCCAAACGACGGTGGATATGGAACAACGCATCGACCCTGACCTCGCAGATCATCGACACGGCGATTTACATATCAATCGCATTCGGCATCGGTCTCGGATGGTTCATGCAGGAGGGAGGCGTAATGCTCATCCTCGGCATGGTCATCGGGCAATACCTGCTCAAAGCTGGGTTAGCGTTATGCGACACGCCGTTTTTCTATCTCTTAACTCACAAATATAAAGACAAATAGCGATGTATTACGTTTCAAAACGAATGGAGATCGCGGGGAGCCATCGGCTCGCCCTCTCCTACAAAAGCCAATGCCAGCAGTTGCACGGCCACAACTGGGTCGTAACGGTATTCTGCAAGGCGCGAAAACTCAACAAGGACGGAATGGTATGCGATTTCAAGCATATCAAGGACAAGATTCACGGCTACCTCGATCACGGCAACTTCAACAAACTGCTGCCGTTCAATCCGACGGCCGAGAACATCGCCCGCTGGATCGTCGAGCAGATTCCCGAATGCTACAAGGCGACGGTGCAGGAGAGCGAGGGCAACGTCGCAATCTATGTCGCGGACACCAGCAAAGACGAGGAGGGCGCATTATGAGGGTAAACGAAATTTTCTATTCGATTCAGGGCGAGGGCCGCTATACCGGCACTCCGGCGATCTTCATTCGCCTTGCCGGATGCAATCTCCGCTGCGATTTCTGCGATACGGAGCATCAGCCCTACCAAGACCTCACCGAAGAGGAGATCATGCGGCAAATCGCCGATTTTCCGGCCTCTCACGTCGTGATTACGGGCGGCGAACCGATGCTGCAACTCACCCTGTCGTTCATCAATCATCTGCATAGCGCAGGCAAGTTCGTGCAGATCGAAACCAACGGCACGATTCCGATCAAGGGCTACCGCCCTATCGACTGGATCACCTGCTCGCCGAAATTCGATTTTTGCCCTCATGCCGAGCTGCGGCTCCAACGCATCGACGAACTGAAAGTCGTCTATCAGGAGCAGGATATGACGGCATACGACGGTATCGAGGCCAAAGAGTACTACTTGCAGCCCTGCGATTTCAAGGACGAGGCGCGGAACGCGGAAAACCTCACGGCAACCATCAACTACATCAAATCACACCCGAAATGGAAGCTATCACTCCAAACGCAGAAGATATTATCGGTGCGCTGAAAACGCTCATCCGCGCCATCGGTGAAGACCCCGACCGCGAGGGCCTGATCGGTACGCCCGACCGCATTATGCGGATGTGGAAAGAGATATTCCGAGGCTATGATCCGGCGCAGAAGCCGAAGATCACCACGTTCACCAATGAGGAGGGCATGTCGGATATTGTGTTCGACTGCGGCGACTACTATTCGATGTGCGAGCATCATATTCTGCCGTTCTTCGGCCGGTATTACTTCGCCTATATCCCCAGCCCGAAAGGGCACATCCTCGGCATCAGCAAAGTCGCCCGCGTGGTCGGCTATTGCGCCGCCCGCTTGCAGTTGCAGGAGCGGCTGGCGCGGGACATCGTGCAGATGCTTTCCGATGCCCTGAACAACGAGGCACTCGGTATGGCTATCGTGATGAAAGGGCAACACCTGTGCAAGACGATGCGAGGAGTGCGGAACGACGGTAAGATGTCCGTAGCGCATTTTACGGGCGTCTTCAACCTAAACTCCGACCTACGCAAGGAATTTTACAAACTCATAGACCTGAACAGCAATGGCTAAATACAATGCGGCCAAAATCGAGGAGTGCGAGGCATGGGTAGCCGCTCATGGCCTGATCGACTACGGCGGGGCGAAGCTGAAAGAGTTTGTCCGCGAGATGGGAATCGACGAAAAGACCTACCGCCTATGGATGAAAGGCAAGCCGCAGTTCAAAGAGGCCATCGAACGGGCAAAGGAGGTTTTCAAACAGAACCTCACCCATGATCTCGCCATCTCGCTATCCAAAGCCGCCAAAGGCTACGAACACGAGGAAACCGAGCAGGAGTTCCGCGTCGGAGCGGACGGACAGCCTACCCCGTTCAAGATGAAGAGGAAGAAAATCCATGTGCAGCCGAATATCGGCGCAGCGATTTTCCTACTCACGAATCTTGACCCTGAACATTATCAGAACAGGCAGCGCAACGATATAATGCTCAAAAAAGATGACGAAAAACCGATGACACTCGATGAAATCAATGCAGAAATCGCACGACTTGAAAAATTTGAGGATAAGGCGGATAAATAATGAGATCATCTACAATCGAGGTACGCGAACAGTTGATGAGGTTGAAGCGCGAGAAGTTGAAACTCGAAGCTCCGACCTCCTTTTCGCGTTTCCTCGGTTATAGTAATCCAAAATACGAATTAGAGTGGTTTCATAAGCTCATCGCGGATCATTGCCAAATGCTGTTGGAGGGCAAGATCAAGAATCTGATGGTTTTCATGCCTCCGCAGCATGGCAAATCGGAGATCATCTCCCGTAATTTTCCCGCATGGGCACTCGGACAAAACCCCGACCTGAAAATTGTCGGCTGTTCCTACTCCTCCGACCTCGCGCAACAATTTTCGCGCTCGATTCAGAGGACGATAGACAGCAAGGAGTATCAGGCGATATTTCCCGCAACCTACCTCAATGGCTCGAATACCCGTATGGATGCACGGGGCTATTTGAGAAACATCGACCTCTTCGAAATGGTCGGCCATCGGGGGTTTTACAAAGCGGTCGGCGTAGGAGGTTCTTTGACAGGTACGCCCGTCGATATTGCGATCATCGACGACCCGGTGAAAGATGCGAATGAGGCAAATTCCATCACTTACCGACAGCGGGTGTGGGATTGGTATAATACCGTTCTTTCGACCCGTCTGCACAATAATTCGCGGCAGCTCTTCATCATGACGCGATGGCATGAGGACGACCTCGCAGGGCGCATTCTCAAAGCCGAGCCGCAGGAGTGGACAGTACTCGCCATCCCCGCGATCTGCGAACAGGAATACGACAGCGGATTGAGCAAACGGCATATCGGCGACGCATTGTGGCCGTCGCGCCACTCCATCGAGAAGTTGCAAAAGCAGAAAGCCCGCGCCCCGCGTGAGTTCAATGCCCTATATCAGCAGCATCCGACCATCGAGGGCGGCAATATCGTGAAAAGGGATTGGTTCCGCACGATCTCGCTGGCAGAATTTCGGTCGCTGCGGTTCAACGAGCCGATACACTTTTACCTCGATACGGCCTATAACAAGAAGAAAAAGGGCCAAGACAACGACCCCAGCGGCGTATTGGCGGCCTGCCGGATCAGGAATTACATCTATCTGATCGACGCGCAGAAAGTGTATAAGGAGATGCCCGACCTATTGCGGTTCCTGCCTCAATACATCGCGGCACATGACGGCAATTCCAAGAGCAAGCTCCATGTCGAGCCGAAAGCCAACGGCGAGAGCGTGGTACAGATGCTTCAAGAAATTTCGACCCTCAATGTCAAGCGGACACCCACGCCGACCGATGACAAGGAGGTGCGATTGCGGGCCGTTTCGCCGCGCGTAGAGTGCGGACGGGTGTTCATCGTCGAGGGATCATGGAACGACGATTTTCTCGATGAAGTATGCGGATTTCCGAGCCAGCCGCACGACGAGTTCGTCGATATTCTCGGATATGCGATCAACGACCTGTATGACGAGGATGATGATATAGATTACGACATATTGAGCAAGTCGAGTTTAGGGATGTAAACCAAAAATTTAAGGATATGATGCTATTTGATTTGTTTCGCAATTATCTCAATGCTCTTGTAGGACGCAATCAGGAGTTCGAGAAACTTTTGGCCGCCAAAGACATTTCGGCGGTCAAAGAGCACATGAGCAACCGTATGGATATGGCTATTGCGGCACTCCAAGAGTACGATGTAGCCTCTCACGAGATCATGAAACGCGAGGACAAGATCATCACCGACAAAAAGGGGAATTTCATTCGCTTTGAGCCGGTATGGAAACTCCCGATTCCGTATCAGGTCTATATCAACGAAATCGCCCTCGTATTCCTCTATGGTCGTCCCGTGAAATGGTCGCAGCAGTCGCAAGGAACGGACAAGGCATTTCAAAAATTCCAAGAAATACTCGAACACACGCATTTCGATAGCAAACTCCGCCAATGCAAGCGTATTGCTGGTTCGGAAACCGAAAGCGCAATGCTGTTTCGTGTTTTCCGCGATACCAACGATGAACCGGACGTGCAGATACGAGTGCTTGCCAAGAGCAAAGGCGATGAGATATACACGCGCTGGGATCAGTACGAAAATCTGATTTCCGTAGCATGGGGCTACTATGTGCGGGAGCAGGAAAATAGCATCGTCTATCATTTCGACATCTATACTCCGAACGTCATCTATCGTTGCACTCGAAAGAGTATCGGGTGGGAAGTCATCGAAGAGACGAATTTCATCGGTAAAATTCCTATCATCCTCTTCCAGCAGGACAAGGAATGGAGAGGCGTTGAACCGCTCATCCACCGCGAGGAATTGATCGCCTCCCGTACCGCTGACACCAACGACTATTTCGCCGATCCTATCGCCATCATGGCCGCCGACCTTATCAAGAACCTGCCGGAAAAGAAAGAGGCGGCAAAGCTGCTCATCACCAATGATGCCGAGGGAGTGGATAAAGCCGCCAAGTATCTGACTTGGGATAGTGCTCCGCAGTCGAAGAAAGACGAAATCGAATGGTTGCAAGACCAAATCCTGAATAAGACGTTCACGCCAAAAATCTCCCTCGATACGCTTAAATCGCTGGGAAATTTGTCGGCCAAAGCCATGCGAACGGTAATGATGCTCGCGGAAATCAAAGCCGCCAAACACAAGGAGGTGCATGACGAGTTGATGGATCGCACGGCATCGCTTATCACGGCCATCATCGGGAATGTCCTCGATGCGCATCTCAAATCAGAATGCGACAACCTGAAAATCGGGCACGAGTTCCAAGAACCGTTCGGGGATGATATTGCCGAAGCTCTCGAAAATATCATCAAGAGCCTCGACGGAGGTATTATGTCCACCGAAAGCGGCGTCGAACTGAATCCGCTCGTCAAAGACAAGAAGCTCGAAATGGAGCGGTTAAAATCCGAAGAGGAAGAGCGGGCGCAGAAGCAGCAGTCGATCTTCGGCGACATCGAAGGTGGCGGGCCTCAATCCGCCACGGACGGTTCGGATGATGATTCCGACGAGGCTGAATCCGGAGAAGATGATGATCCGAAGAAAAAGCAGCAGAAGTAAGTAACCGATGGCAAAAAAAGCATATTCGCCCAACCCGAAAGCGGAAACCATCAAGCGCATCCAGCGCACGGAAGCCTATGCAGAAAAAGTGAGGCAGTTGTTCGCCGCAACGGTGAATGAAATCCTTGCGCTGAATAAATCCGTGCCGACGCTTGATAATGGGGTTATGTATTCGTTTGACGGAGATAGTACGCGGATGCAGAAGAAAGTCGAGGCATTGCTCCGACAGCTGCATTCAACAACTACGACGGCAATCGAAAAGGGGATCACGCTCGAATGGAACAAGGCCAACGACGCATGTGATAAACTCGTTTCCTCGTGTTTTGGGAAAGAGGTATTATCCAGTCCGGAGTTCAGCGCGTGGAACAACCGCAATACGGCGGCGATGAATGCTTTTATCAATCGAACCGAAAACGGCCTCGATCTATCAAAACGGATATGGCAGTCGGTTCAACAACTCCGCGATGAAATGGAAATCGCCATGACCGTTGCAATCGGCGAGGGCGATTCAGCGCAATCCATATCACGCAAAGTCCGGCAATACCTGAACGACCCCGACCTGATGTTCCGCCGTTTCCGCTTCAAAAAAGGGGAAGATGCGCAAGGTAACCCCATATACGGGCGGAAGTGGAAAAAGCGCATCAAGGACGAGAAAACGGGCAAATACCGATGGATCGACTACGACCGCAGCGACTATAAAACCGGATCAGGCGTTTACAAATCCTCGGCCAAGAATGCCATGCGCGTTGCGAGATCAGAAACGAACATCGCCTACCGCCGCGCCGACCATGAGCGGTGGCAGCAGATGGATTTCGTCCTCGGACAGCGCATCCAGCTATCGAAGAACCACCCCCGACCGGATATTTGCGATAAACTTCAAGGCGACTACCCAAAGGATTTCGTATTCGATGGATGGCACGCCCAATGTTTCTGTTTCGCAACGCCTATTTTGACGAACGAGGACGAGATGGCGAAAGTTACGGCGGCTTTTCTCAAAGGAGAGAAATATACTCCGCAGGGCAAGCAGATCACCGAATATCCGGCCAACTTCAAGAATTGGGTGCGGGACAACAAGGAGAATATTCTTGCATCCCGCAGTAGAGGCACAGAACCCTATTTTATTCGGAATAACGCTACCGTCATCGACGAGATGCTTAACCCGAAACCGAAAGAGCTTACAATCGCAGAAAAAGCGGCATTACGCCATGAGGCCCGAACGCCCGAACAGGAGGCGGCGATCCGTAATGCGTGGGCCGAACGTCAGAAGAAGCACCAGCAGATCAAGACTGCGGCGAATAACATCGCCAAGGTCGCCGGAGATTACGGCGAGGTCGATTATTCCACCCTGCAAAAGTATATCGACGCGGGCGATCTGTCGGCCATGCAGACCGAGACCAAAAAAGTCGCGCAGGCCATCCTCGCCGCCAAGAAAGCGGAGCAGGCTCTCGCCGACATTATCCCCAATGTTCACTCGTGGCATCAGCAATTCACGATGGCAGAACTGCAAGGGGTATATGATGCCGTCAAATCGAAGATCGAGGGTTGGTCGGGTCTATCCCTCGAACAGCAGGCGAAGAAGCTGCATTTCGAGGCTTATGACTTCCTCGGCGGCAATATGAAAGGCGTTCAACAGAAGTATGCGACATGGAAGGTCTCGCAGGAAGCGTACATCAAAAAATTGGATGCAGTCAATTACAAGATAGCGATCAAACAGGCAACCGAAGAACTCGACGCCGTTAAACAATGGTCGGCAGAACATCCGAAGAGCCTCAATGTTGCAAAACTCCTCTCCGATGCAGAGCAGGCAGTCAATAGCAATGCCGAATTGTCGATTATCAAGTCCAAGACCGCACTCGCCGTCGCAGAGTATCAAAAACGATTGGCTGAACAGGCCCGACGCGATGCGAAGAAAGGCGCAACGATGAAAGCCTCTACCCTGCCGAGTATCAGCAAGGAGGAAATAGATAGGCTTCTCGCCTTGTACGAATCAGAGATGGTCGATGATGCAGATAACCGACTGCGTAAATACACGGAGCGGATTTGGGCGACGCTGACAAAGGAGGAGCGGATCATATTGACGAAATATACGCAGACTTACAGCTACCTAAATGAGCCTCTGCGCGGTATGTCGTATTATGGAGCGCGTGCCCGCGAAGAGTTCGATCACGATCTACCGATATTGACGAGAGCGATTGAAAAATTCGCCATGCCTCAAAATACGGTCGTAAGACGAGGCGTAAGCAATTTCACTATTGATTCTCTCGGATACGACCTCGGAAGCCTGAAAAAAGGCGATGTTTTTGTCGATAAAGGATTTCTATCTACCGCCGTGCATCGGCATAAGGGTTTCTCAGAATCGTACAACTTGGTTATCGTAGTCCCCAAAGGGGCCAAAGGCGTATATGCGGAGCCTTTTTCTCACTACACGGATTATCACAAATTCGACTATGATGATGAAATAATATGGGACGGAAAATCTGTCGAAACGATCAATTCTGAAATGGAGTGGATCGGGCAGCGAGGCAGCCAATTCAAAGTCCTCAAAAAACAGGGAAAGACGATCTATTTACAGATGATCGGGCAGTTACAATGATAAAGGGAGCGTTTATTGCGCTCCCTTAACCGTAATACTGTTTATAGAATTTCTTGAACGGTTCGACGCAATCTGCCAACGAGGACATATTGCCTTGTGCATACCGATTGAAAAGGAGCGATTTCAGAGTAATCGGCACTCCATCGGCGTTCTCAAAATCCGATAATCCGACCGCGACATACTCATCAAGGAGCAATCCCGCATAATCACCCGCTTCGCCATGATCCACAACGGCCATAGTATCGTGAATCCATGCCCGCTCGTACATCCAAAGCATCGCCTTATTTTGTTCCTTGCCCTCGTATGGGTTCTCTCGCTCGCCCTTGTAGTAATGGCAAAATTGTAATAAATCATCCTTTTCCATCAGTACGTCGCATAAAATTTCTGAACAACTTTCCACATCTCTTTCGGCAGATAGCTCATCGCTGTCTCTATCGTATCAAGATCGACCCCGAAACGGGCCTTTGCGAGCGATCCGACGATGGCTCCAATCGTATCGCTATCGCCGCCGTAGAGAATAGCCTTACGGATTGCATCCTCGAAAGATGTGCTCCCTTTGACGATATGAAAGGCCAGCGGCACGCATCCCTGACATGTTTCATCGAATTTGCCCCTCGGAATGAGATTCTGCTCCCAATCATCACCGTAAAATATCCTGACCATTTCGAGGGCCTGCTCGAAAGCCAAAACATCACAGAAAGGATCGCAGCTCCGCATCAGGTAAATCGCCCGTGCAACTACCATTGCCCCGATGATTCCGTCGGGATGGTCATGTGTGATCTTGGCCGTCTCCATCGCCTGCCGGATCACCTCTTGCTCCGTATCGAACGCATAGGCAACAGGGCTAACCCGCATCGCCGCGCCATTGCCGAAGCTGTTATACGGTTGCGGATCGGGAGAATTGAGCCACAAGGCGAAAGATGCCCCGTATGCCCCCATCGGATTAGGGTATTTCCTGCACCAGCGCAGGATGCTCGTCCGATAGTCCTCTCCCCGCAGGATCGCATCGGCTATCGCCACCGTGCAGATCGTGTCATCGGTGAAACTGCACTCCGGAGAGAACAGCGCGAAATTTCCATCCTGCGCATTATGGAACTCGAATCGAGAGCCTACTATATCGCCAATTATCGCACCTATCATATCAAAAGTTTTTAGAATCTATCACTTCGTCTATATCCAGCACCCCGTCGGCGTTCTCTCTCATCGAATGCAGGTAGATATAGCCATTTCGGTAAAATGAAACCTTTTTCAGCTTTTCACGATACATAGCCTCCGCTTTCGCCCTATCGACAAAATACAGATGTGTAATGAGATCGTATGAATCCGCAACATAGGTCAGTCGATATACCTTGCTATCCATCGTTTTATGCTTTTAATGTCCGACTTCGCGCTTTCCGCTGGATTTGCCCGATGCGGATGAGGACTTTCTTGTTCTCATACTCATTCTTGCCCCTCGTTGCATTCGTGAGGGATTTGTATGTGATGCCGACCGCTTCCGCCGGAACGGCATCGTAAATTGCTTTCAAGGAACCGAAATAAAGATCAGTCTCGCCATCGTGGGGTTCCTTGAACTGCAAATGCACAATCTTCTTTGCTTCCATAATCCATGCTACTTGTGCAAATTTACCGCATTTCCGGCGAACTGACACGCTTTTGTAGGAAAATCAACAACCTGTCAGCCCCGCCGGAGATATAGCGGCAAATCGCTTGTTTTTCTTTTTTGCGGAATTTTTTTCTTTTTCAACGGATGAATTTACGAGGGCCTTACCTGATGGGTGATCCGATGTTTTTGCATCGAAAAAACTCCCCCTCTATCTATCAATATATCTATATATTCTTATCTTCTGTGCAAGGGTCGTTGCACCCGTCGTTGCATGGGTCATTGCTGTACCCATTGCACCCCGTTGCATTATTCTGCTGGTAATCATCGTAATTAACTATCGCAATCATCGTTGCACGGGTAACGGGGTGTTTTGTTCGGCTATTTTCTACTCGTCCTCTGCTTCGGCAACTGCCACCCCTTTATTCGCGCAACCTCGATATTGAATTTCACCCAATCCTCCTCACGAACAAACTCAAAGTGCATCGTGCCTTTCTTATAGCCTCGAATGCGGAAAAATCCCCATTCATACCACTGCCCCCAATTCATTGTCAGCCTACTAACAAAATCATTCAAGGATGAAAAATCGTCATAATTGCACCCTGTAAGATAACACATAGCCTTTACGACATCATCAATATCACGAGCATATCCGCCCCCGTAATATGCAATTTTGACATAGGCAGACGGCCATCGTGCGTCGTAATCGCAAATACGCGGAACAATGAAACGGCGATTGACCATATAATCGGAATTTGTCTTCCATTTCTCCCCCGCGGTCGAATTTTCGGCACTAAACGAACAGATATGATCGAATGCCTCTACAAGCACCTGATTCATCCGATCTCGATGAGTAAAGACGATAGCTTCGAGAACTCGAAAAACATTGTGCATCGTGAACGGAATATGCGTCTGCCGCTCGACCATACGATTCATATCTTCCAAAACTTTGGTCGTAACGTATTTCTCCATATTCATTTTACTGAATATCAAACGCCATGCAGCTTTCTGCAACTCCTTTTTGAAACAATCACGGGTAATAGCAGTATAGTTATTCCCATGTTCTCGATATGCGCCAAAGCGGATGTCATTGCTCTTGAATGGTTCTGCAAGTTGGTTGATCTCTTTCGCCGCTCCCATCACATTATCGAAGCGTTTGACCGCTTCAACATAGCGATTCACCAAATCTCGAATGAAATTATAGTGCTGCAAGCCCTCTCCCTGCGGCTCATCATCAGGGGCAAGAGAAAAATATCCCTCAAATTCTTTTTCGCCTGTTCCCGGCTTGAACAGATGGACGCAGGATACATGAACCCCCGTCGAACGCTCTGCCGACGCAAAGCAATCTCCGAAATATTCCTCAAATCCGTGCATTTCGACGATTTCACGCAACTGCTTTCGGCTGGTCGAATATCTATCATCAAGGGTATGACTGTTGCATAAAGCGATAATCTCACAACCACCGGGCGCAATCTCGTAAGCGTGCAGGATATGTTTTTCATCCGCCGAAAACGGAGGATTCATCACAATAAGGTCGATATGACTGATCTGCTCCGAAGTTACGGTCAGAAAATCATCCGCGATAATGTCGCATTTGCCTCCCAATATACGGCGTAATTTCTCGACCGTTTCGCACGCGATGACTTTCTTCGCTCCGCGATTATTCAGATAATCTACAATGTTCCCGCTGCCTGCGGACGGTTCGAGAATTATTTTGCCGCCAATATCCACGCCGATAAGCATCTTTTCGATAACTTCTACCGGAGTAGGATAAAAATCTCTATTGAATATTGATTCCATAATTACAAGCGTTTGATTGTTTTTGCTATTTCCTCGCTCCAATACCCGACTATAAGGTCATAGGCATCTTTATCACCATCCCATGCGATCATGCACTCGTGATTATTGTATTCGTAGAAATAAACCTCCTGTGGATCGCATTCTTTCGGGATAGCCGCTCGGCTATCGTCATAGAATTTGAAGAATGCCGCAAGTCCGGCCTCTGTACCGAAAGCTCCCGTGTCCTTATCTTGGCATATTTTATCGCCGTCTTTGATGTGTCCGAGTTCTACCAAACGCTTGTATCCCTCGGCGAACTGTTCTCGGCTAAAAGCGAAGAAAACCCCACATTTATCTGCGTCGGGATGCTCATTCTTGATCGCCTTGTAGCGGTCGATAGTTTGGGCGTTCAGCATTACAACACCCCCGTCGTAATTACCCCAATCCCGATAGTATCGGAGTTCGCCCCGCGTGGTCTTGACCGTCTTAATATCTTTCTCTTCCATATCTGTTGCGTTGATTATTATTCGTCGATTCTGTCCTCCATGAGCGTAAAGCAGGATTTCGGAGGATGACGTTTGAATTTATCCCATGCCTTGCGCCGTGCCTCGGCCGCCGTCTTGGCCTTGACCGTATAGGACTGCGACCATGTCATATCGACCGTAACCTCGTAGGTGCTCGCCGTCTTTTTCGTTGCCATGACTTACTGCTTTTGAGATAGCCATAAATCCCGCTTTGCGCGGCAGCTATCGAGGGATGTCCCGACACAGGAGAATAATTCGCCGCTCTCCGTGCGGTAATCGTATTGCCATCTTTTGACCGTTTTCCGGCCGATTTTGGCCGTGAAACTCGTGTAGTTCTCTCGCCCCGGCTGACAGACGGAGCATCCGTTTACGTTGATTGAATTTGCCATTGTTGCGTTGAATTTTAAGGTTTGCGATTATTGCTCGGTATCGAAATCATCGACGATCTCGAATGCGTCGGTTTTGAGGGCCGTGTCCGGCTCCCCGTCGAACTCGTTGTTATTCTTCGTACAGAGCCTCATATTCTGATGCGAATAGTCCAAACTTATATCCACGACATACGTCCCTTTCTGCGTTTGGAATACCTCCCGATCCCACGAATCGAATCCCACATGCTTGATTTTGATCTTTTCCATACTTGCGATTATTTGAGATTATTTTTCAACCAAACTTTATCGACCTCCCACAAGGGCAGGCCCTTGATGATTTTCCGGCGGATTACTTCCCTCATGCCGACCAAATCGGCCGCTTTGATATGGAGGGTAATATCGCCGAATTTCTGCGCTCTTTCGAGGAGGAAGTTCGCCATTTCAGACTTCCATTCGTACAGGCTTTCCGCCTTAGGCTGTCTTGACTTGCTCATGATTATTATGCGTTGATTAGATTCATTATTTGTGCGAGTTTCCTTTCGAGGGCATATCGCTTTTCGCACTCCTCTGCATACTTCTTGTAAAACTCCTCATGCTTGGCCTTTTCCTCGTAGTACTTATCTTGGTAAGATGCTGCGAGTGCGACCTGCCGATCATAACTCTCTTTCTGCCCTCTGATCGTTTTCTTTAACTCGGCGATTTCGATTACCATTGACTTGGAAAGATCGAGATGCCCTTTTTTGGTGGCAAGCGGCTTGCAGAACTCGTCTTTATCCTTATCCGAGGACATATACACTCCGTTCCATACCTCGAAAATTCCATCCGATACATTCAATCCTACTCGTTCGATAAATTCTTGCCGTGTCATATCTCTGCTATTTACAACGCTTGTTAAGCACTGTTTAACACTGCAAATATATAGCCAACTATTATAGTATGCAACTTTTCAAGCAAGAAAATTACACTCAAAATCAGTGAGTTTGTCAAAATTTCAGATAACGGTGTTATTTTCAAACAGATAAAATTCGCATAATTTTTAGTGCTTTATAAGCACATTTATTGATTTTTCGATTACCTTTGTGCATATCGAATCAAAATTGCTGCTATGAAAAAGAAATTTCGCTCGCTCTTATCCGAAAAATGCAAGGATATGGGGCTTACAGACAAGGCACTCGACGACCTCGTAGAAATCGGGATGGAGGGCCTTGACGACGATGCTACGGACGAAGCCATCGCCGCGAAAGTGGATTCGCTCGTGCCTTTTGCAAAGGCGATGCAGGGGGAGATCACGAGGAAGACACGCAGTCCGAAACCGCAATCAAAGAAACCGCAATCCAACGATGAGGGCGATGATGAGGGCGGAAAGGGCAACGAGGCCCCCGAATGGTTCAAGCCTTTCCAAGAGAAATTGACGGCTCTCGAAACCGAGAATGCCGCACTCAAAGCAGAAAAGGCTAAAACCACACGGCAGACCGAAATTGCTGAAAAGGCTAAAAAGCTCGGAATCCCCGACTACCTGATGAAAAGGGTATCATTCGCCGATGATGCCGATCTCGACAAGGAGTTGGCGGACTACAAGCAGGAATTAGTCACCAACAACCTCATGCCCAAGGAGCAGGCGCATGAATTGGGCGACACTACCGCAGCTATGAGAGCCGACGCCAAGGCATGGGCTGAAAGTCTCCCCAACAAGTAACAGCTCCAAATCATTCACCCCTTAAATTGATTGCAACAATGGCTATTGATTTCAAGAAAACGAAAGTGCAGGGACACACGCCCGAAATTTGGCGCGGCGAGTGCAAGATTCTGCCCGCCGGCTTCAAACCGGTGCAGAGTTTCCCCGTCGGGACGGTGTTGCATCGGGGAACCCCTCTCTTTGTCGATTTCGAGGCAATGACCGCCGCCGTATGCAAAACCGCAAAGGTTCTGACCGGCGGAACGACCACCGCACCCCGTGTCGCCAAAGGGCATTACTTCGTCGCTGGCGACGTGGTAATGAAAAACGGAGTAACCGACAAATCGCCGTCGATCAAGTCTATCGACACGTCCAACGGCGACTACGACGTAATCACTCTTTCCGCAGCCATTTCGGGACTGACCGAGAACGACATTCTCGTAGAAGCAACCGAATATGCCGCTACGGGCGGTGGTACTGGCGACGATCCTATTCCCGCCGCTCCGCGCTACACTCCCAATATGATTGTCGGCGCGGTCAATGAGTTCACCGGAAAAGGGCTGCCGACGATTGATGCGGCATACGAGGCCGTCGTTCTCTATCCGAGCCTGAACTTCCCTCTGCTGGAAGACTGGCTCATTACGCCCGGCAAAATCTGCCTCAAAGCAAACCCGAACATTCTGTTCATTAAACAGTAAAGACCATGCCCGAATTTCTTTATAGCTCAATTTTCGGCGCATTGACGCGGGTCGTACAGACGCGCTTCGATGCAGCATCCGAACTGCACAAAAAGCTGTTCGACAACGTAATTTTCGAGCAGTATCTCGACTGGGACACTCCGACCATCGGCCTTGATTTCGAGGAGATCGTCGGTCAGTACAACATCACGGTAGCCGCACCGACCATCGGCGACCAATCGAAAGAGGCTATCCTCGGTACTGAGGGGCTGGAAACCGTGAAAGAGCGCATCCTCAATCACGCCGTAACGCTGCCGATGACAATTCAGGACTATCGCAAGGTTCTGCAAATCCTCGACAGTAAGTCGCTCCCCGACAAGGCGAAAACGGAGCAGCTCATCAAACTGATGTGGGGCAATACGACCACGGTCGTAAGCTCTGTCCTTGCGAAGCTCGACATCCTGTTCCTGCGTCCGCTTTCCAACGAGGGCGTCGTCGAACTCGACGACAACATCAACCCCGAAGGTGGTGTACGCGGCACGATCAACTTCAACCAGCCCGCCGAAAACATCGCGTCGTCCCGCATCGAGTGGAAAGACACCAACATCGACACGGTGGATTGCTTCGAAGATATTCAGGGGATCATCGACGCCGCACAGGACAAAACCGTATTCGGCAAAATCCTCTGCGCTCCGTCGCGCATCTCCTACATGTGCCGCAGCAAGAAGATCAAGCAGATGATCTGGGGAACCGACAAATCTGCGAAGATCGTACAGTTGAAAGACCTGAACGCCTATATGCAGGAGAACAGCTACCCTGTCTTCGAGCCTATCCGTCGTCAGGTTCGCATTCAGAAAGGCAAGCTCCGCGTCCCCTACACGCCGTGGAACGAAAAGAACATGGTTTTCATTCCCGACGGCAAACTCGGCATCGTCAAAAACGCATGGGCGAACAACGAGCTGAAACAGGAGGCCGGAGTAGCGTACTCCAACTACGGGCGTATCCGCGTCTCGCAATGGGGCGTGGGCGAAACGCAGGGCAGCAACGGCGTTGAGTTCACCAAGGCCGAATCGCTCTCGTTGCCCGTGATTACGGAAATGAACGGCATCTATACCCTCAAAACGCAGCAGTAGCCGTGGATAACCTTACCGCAACGAGGAGTTTGTGCAATGCGATAGCAAACACATTCTATCCTGATAACGCGACCATCGAATTTGCGCTCTTCAATGAGGGCATCGACGCAAAGGCCGAGGCGACCCCGAAAGACCCTATGATCTTTCGGGTTGCCGCCCGCCTTGTCATCGGATATGTCGAAAGCAGCCGATCCGAGAACGGCGTATCGACCTCCGTTATGAGCAAAGAAGCCCTCAAACAGAGCCTTTCGATTTGGTGCGGACATTATGGCCTCGATGCGGATGAAGTTCTTTCCGACTATATGCGCGTGATCGAGGACGGCACGCATCTATGGTGATATGAGGTACAACGGCACATTACGCTACAAGATACTCACCGAGGGCGGTATCGACGAATGGGGCGAGCCTATCAAGGCTCAATCTACATGGAGCGAGGCAATCCCCTGCTCCATCAAGACCAACAGCGACAACCGCAAGGGGCAATATGAAGACGGCGAATTTCGGCAGGCTTCATTCACAATTCTCGTGGAGTGCATCCCTTTTCCCTATAATCGGGTGAAACTCGAAAGGATGGGCGAAAATCTCGGCGAATATGGCGTAATGAGTGCCGAACCTCTCACCACCGTAGGCAGAACTCAAATCGTAGTGTGATGGCAAAGGTCGTTACTACTCACGGCAAATATAAGGGCGTCATTGTCAGCAAGACGAATATGCGGAAGCTAAAAGCCGGATTGCAGGCAAAGATGAAAGACATCATCGCCCTACTTGTGCAACAGCTCTCCTATATCGGGGAGGAGTGCATAAGAATCGCCCGCGAAAATGGTAGCTACAACGACATCACCGGAAATTTGAGGTCATCAATAGGCTATGTGATACTTGTGGACGGAACTCCCGTCGTAACGGGAGCCTCGAAGCAATACAACGGCAAGAAAGGACATGGAGAAGCAGGCCCGCCCGCCGCCGAAGCGTTGCTCCGAAAACTGCAAGCGAAATTTCCGTGGGGTGTGGTGCTGATCGTCTGTGCAGGCATGAAATACGCCGCATACGTCGAAGCAATCCACCACAAGGACGTACTCACATCCGCCGAATTGAAAGCCGAATCCCTTGCCAAGAAACTACTCAACGATTTAATCGAATAGAGAGATGATAAAAACGGAGACGCAGATTGAGAGGGATTTCTATTCTTTCGTCAAGAATAGCGAACTCGGAAAAGCCATCAGAGGAACGGTTTACCGGCCCGAAATGCGCCCGACCGACGCCACAACGGAGGATTTGATCGTCAAGTTCCTCGCGGGACTTGATGAACAGGTACAAACGGGCGTGGTGATTTTCAATCTTTATGTCCCCGATATACCCTACACCGACGGACGAATGGTTCCGGATAGGAAACGTATCGGCGAATTGCAGGAGTTGATTCTCTCATTCGTAGAAACCGCAGGAGGTACGGAGTATTGGCTCTCGACCGATGCGACACCGACCACGATGCGCAACGAGGATATAGAGCAACATTTCATTTACGCAAGAATTAAGTTCAACCGCATAACAGAATAAAACTATGGGAAAGAAGATCATCATGTCGTGGTCGAAGTGCAAGATCGAGGTCGGCAAAACAGGCGACGACGAAGCTATGGCAGCCTCCCTGACCGACATCGGTACTATCAACGACAAATCGACGACGCTTGCCACGGAGGACGGCGAAACCCTGACCGCAACGGCGACAGGCGGAATCGTGGTCGCCGAGGAAGAGGGCGAGCCGGTTGTAACCCTGACAACCCGCGTCAAGGAGATGGAGTTCGACAAGGAAAAAATGTTTACCGGAGCGGTCGTTTCGGAGGACAGCAACGAGCTGACCGTGAAAACCAACGTCGTATCGGACGATTTCTCCGTGAAACTCACGCCCAAGAACATCGGCGCTATCGGCATCAAGGCCCGGCGCACACACGTATCATTCCGTCCGGGTAGCTCCGAGGAGGAGGGATCGTATGTCGATCTCACATTCAAGATTCTCGCCTGCTCCGATGGGGAACTTTACAAGAAGTTCCGGGTCAAGGCCGAAGATTGGGCCGCCGCCAAAGTCTGAATAGCATCGTAAGATGCTGACGAGTGGAGAGACACCCTTTGCGGTTGGCAGGACAAACCGCAAACAGGAGGGTTGGCAGAGTGGCTGAATGCACCTCACCGCTAACGAGGCAAGCCGTAAGGCTTCGGAGGTTCGAATCCTCCACCCTCCGCAATTTTATCGGGATATGGAACAACAGAATACTATCGAAAATAGCGTCGCATCGGCGATTCTTGAAAAGAGCATCGGCAGCATCGACATTGACGGGGTTACATACGAAATAGCCCCTCCATCTACTGCAACCTTGATTCTCATCTCGGAGATCGTAGCAACTCTTCCCGTTGTAAAAAAGGTTCCGGCCGAAGAGATCGTAACCTCGGTATTGCATTATGCCCGATATTATCGACCTATCGGCGATATTGCCGCCGTGCTTATTCTCGGAGCGAAAAACCTCATCGAATATCGCACCATCGCACAGGAGAAACGCTATTTGTTCGGGCTGATCCGGCGTAAAACCGAAACTACAATCAAGGTTGATAAAAAGGCGGAGCTCGCCAAAATCATACTGGAAAACGTCAGTCCGACGACCTTGTTCAATGTCGTAGTTCAACGACTTCAAGACATGGAGATAGGCAGTTTTTTCGCCATTACCACTTCCCTGTCAGAGGCAAATATCCTCAAACCCACCAAGGAAGTGGTAAAAGACTGAACGACAGCATTTGGGCAACCGTCCTCGGAATAGCTAAAACACTCGGAGTAACAGAGAAATACGCCTTATATGAGATCAGCTATGTAAATGCCATCATGTATAGTCGAGCAATGCCGATGCCCGGTGATATGGCCGAAAACAGCAGACCGCTTTATGATGACAACAAGGATGCGAATAACCCTGAAAATTTCACGGATTTTACAGATGACGAAGAGGTTGTAAGGATATGAAAAATGATGACGGCGCATTGAGTTTCGGCACATCCGTAGATTTACGCGGATTGGAAACCGGCATCTCTCAAATTGAAGCGAAAATCGCTACGATGGAGGGCAAGCTCGGCGCTAAAATAGACGGTATCGGCAAAGCTGTAAGCAGATCAGGCATTACGGCGAAATCGACCCTTGAAGATGTTACCAATGCAGGAAATGTTTTGGATGGCACTTTGGGGAATGTGGCGAAAACCGCCGCAAGTATCGGCATGGCTTTTACCGCTCAATCTCTTATCCGCCAAATCATCAATATCCGAGGCGAGTTTCAGCAGCTCGAAGTCGCATTCGAGACCATGCTCGGAAGCGAAGAGAAAGCCGTTCAGTTGATGGATCAACTCATAGATACCGCAGCGAAAACCCCTTTCGACCTGCAAGGTATCGCCGATGGGGCACGACGGCTTCTCGCATACGGCGAAAATGTCGAAAATGTAAATGACGACCTGATCCGCCTCGGCAACATCGCCGCAGGACTTTCCCAGCCTCTCGGCGACATCGTATATCTTTATGGAACGACCATGACGCAGGGGCGGCTCTACACGCAAGACCTCAATCAGTTTACCGGCAGAGGTATTCCCATGATTCGAGAACTCGCGCAGATCCTCGGCGTCGCAGAAAATAAGGTTCGGGAATTAGTCGAAGAGGGAAAAGTCGGATTCCCCGAAGTGCAGAAAGTCATTCAGAACCTCACGAACGAGGGCGGAATGTTCTACAACCTCATGGAGGAGCAATCCAAGACTATTACAGGGCAGATTTCAAATATCCAAGATGCTCTCTCGTCGATGTTCAATGCAATCGGCAAGCAATCCGAGGGCGTTATCAATGATTCGCTGGATGTGGTTTCTTCGCTCATTGAGAACTATGAGCAGGTCGGCCGCGTCCTTATGGGACTGGTTGCAACTTATGGCGTTTACCGCACAGCTTGCATGGCTGTTGCGGCCGCACAAGGCTTGCAGGCAATGGGCGTCGGTGCATTGACCGCGGCCGAAGCGATACATTACGGATGGCTCGTAGTCGTAGAAAAAGCTCAAAAGCTGCTCAACGCAACGATGCTTGCGAATCCCTATGTCCTCATCGCTACTCTGCTGGCTGGTGTTACTGCGGCGCTCCTTTCCATGAAAACCGAAACCGAGCGAATGAAAGAAGCCGAGGAAGAGTATCAAGCCCAAAAGCAGAAAACCATCGAGGCAGAGGATGAACACAAGCGTAAAATCGAGGAATTATGTTCTATCGCCTCTAACGAGGCTGTCGCCACCGACACCCGTAGGGAGGCCCTGAACAAACTCGAAATGAAATACCCCGATATTTTCGCCAAATACGACACCGAGTATGAGAAGCTGAAAAATATCAAGCAAATCAAGGAAGAGATAGCCCAGCTTGAAGCGCAGGAATCCATCACCAACCCCAAAACAGAGCTGAAAGATGTAGAGGCAAGAATAAAGGAGTTGGAGGGAAAAACGAAATGGGCGACGCAATACTACCAAGACAGCTATGGTCAGCATCGCGCTCGAAGTGTCCTTAAATCCGCTCGTTCACGCGACGAAGAAGCCGAATTACAGAATCTTTACAACAAACGTAAGGCTCTTTCGGAACAGATACGCAAAAACGACGTAAATGCCTATTTCGAGAATCTGACGGGGGTTAGCAATGAAACCATCGAAAAGCAGATCAAGCAGCGTGAAACCCTGCTTGCCCAAATGCAGCTCCAAGAGGCAAAATACGGAAAAATCACGCAGGGGAATGCCGCTTTAACGGGCACATTCTCCCGCGATGAACTGCAATATCAGCTCAACAAGCTACGCGCAGAGCAGAACAAACGGAATCTGCCGACCGATTCGAGTGCAGAATGGGGCGCAGCGGCAAAATCGGCCTATGAAAAAGCGCTGAAAGAATACAACGACTTTCTCAATGAAACGGGCAACCAGCTCACGCACGAAGAATACGAGCGTAAGGCGAAAGAACTGAAAGAAGCCCTCGATGCGGCAAAAAAGGCTTATGATGCGACAAAACCCGCATCGGATAAAGATGCTCAAAAGCAGGACAAACAGTCCGAGAAAGACGCGAAAGAAGCGGAACGACGGGCCGATAAAGCAAGGAAGCTCGGCGAAGAACTCGTTAAAATCGAGGAGGAAACCAAAGCTGCCGAAATTGAGGCGATGAAAGAGGGTTTGGCTAAAAAACTCGCTATGATCGACCTCGAATATACTACACAGAAAAACAAACTTGACAAGCAGGAAGCAGATTGGAAACGCGAAAATAAGGAGGCGGGGATTTCGGTCAATGAAAACGGATTGACGACCGAACAATTCGACGCATTAAATAAAGCCCGACAGCAAAATACAGAGAATCAAAAGAAAGCGACCGCCAAAGCCTTGAAAGAGGATGCCGATGCCAAAGCAGAGGCAATGAACAACTACCTCATTCAGTACGGGTCTTTCCAAGAAAAGGTACTCGCCCTGACCGAAGAATATAATCGCAAAATAACCGATGCGACTACCGAGGGAGCGAAATTGTCCCTGCGTAAAGAGCTGGAAAATGCGATTAAAGATGCAAAATTCGAGAACCTGAAAGATTCGATCAACTGGGATGGCGTTTTCGGGAATTTAGGAGAACAATCTATTTCATCGTTGCAATATGCACTCGATAAGGTCAAAGCCTATTTCGAGAGCAATAAAGGCTCTATGAAATTTATTGAGATCAAAGATATTCAGGAGGCTATTTCAAAAATGGAAAATGAAATCGCCTCTCGAAATCCCTTTGTCGCGCTCCATAAGTCAATCCAAGACATCGGCAACGCCAAAACGGAGTTCACTACCGCATTGCAAGAGTGGCATACGGCGCAAGAAGCTCTCACAGCAGCACAGCAGGAATACAATGCCGCCCTTGCCGAGGAGCAGGCCCTCCGCGGGCAGATAAGCAGAGGAGAGCTATCGGCCGAAAGCGAAGAATATGCGGAATCCGAAGAAAGGTTAGCACAGGCAAAGAAAAATCTTGCTGACGCAACTACGCATAATATGCAGGCCGAACAGCAGGCATTGAACGCTCGGAATAACATCACCAACTCTTACAAGAGTTTTGCGACCCAGCTCCGAAATGTCAAAGGCGTGATTTCTGATGTCGGAGGCCGGGCGCAGAACCTTGCATCTATATTCTCGGATGATGTTGCAAATGGCGTCGGCAAGGCACTCGATACGCTTGATGCAGTACTGGATGCGGCCTCTACCGTCATGGATGCAATCGGGGATGTCGGCAAGAATGTCGCCGAGGGTGT
>ULQT01050050.1_pt1 | contig 22110 bp, 18 predicted proteins | sample 1954791 | NCBI WGS metagenome assembly ULQT01 (sample SAMEA4835663, study PRJEB28245) | human gut metagenome | biome: gut microbiome; material: fecal sample | place: Denmark | collected 2008 | reverse complement strand
TGTAATGTCCCATACTTTACCGCTTATGGTGCCTGTTTTATCTGCAAGTGTAAGGGATAAATAATTTTTCCCTGTTTTCTGTGATTTCATACTTTGTCTTTGACGGCAAAGATAAAAATCAATTACTCTTTCTCCGTCTGTTATTTCTTTTATGTAACGCATAATTGCCTCCTATTTGAAAACGTACTATATAAATTTTATCATAAATAAGAGAAAAAACAACTGTTTTTAATTAAATTTTAATAATTTACTTATTATTATTTAAAAAAAGAGGAGTATAGTTAAAATATAAAATTTTGAAAGGGTGAGAATAGTATGAAAAGGAATTTGTCATTAATATTGGTTTTGACAATGATAAACAGTATAGCAGGGTGCAATGCTGCATCAGCTGCTGTTGATAATACAGAAAATATTGTAAAGGAAATATATGGTGATACTTCTCTTGTGGGAGTGAGAAGTGTTTTTGAGGCGTTAGGTTATGATGTAAACTGGGAGAGTACTTCGAAGACAATTTATGCAAGTAAAAAGAAAAATGTAATTGCTATAACTGCAAATACTGATATAGCAGTGCTCAACGGCGAAAATATAAAAATGAATACAGCTGCTGTTAATGGAAACGGTGTTTTGTCTGCATCAATTGCAAGTATGGAAGAATTGACAGGAGAAAAAATAAATGCTGACGGAAGCGTTGAAGCAGAGGAAAACACAAAAAATGAACTATGGAAAGAAAATAATGTTGAGGTAAGTCTTGACAAATTAAGTGATAATACATACGAGATAACAAAAGGCGGTATTTATACTTTAATAGGTGAATATAAGGGTATGGTACATATCGACACAAAGGACAGAGTAAAAATTGTGTTAAACGGTGTAAATATTACAAATGCAGAGGGACCTGCAATTTACTTTGAAAACAGTGAAAAGGGCATTATTGAAAGCGTAAGGGATACAGAAAACATATTAACTGACGGAAGTGAGTACAATGTTGAAGCTAAAGGCTGTATTTTCTCTAATGATGATATTGATATTCAGGGGGAAGGTATAATAAATGTGACAGCCAATTATAATCATGGTATTGCATCTGATGATGATATAAAAATTGAAGGCGGAACTTTAAACATAAAAACGGCTGTAGGCGATGCTGTTCATGGAAAAGACGGTGTGGAAATAAAAAGCGGTGTTATTTTTACTGACGCAATGGGTGACGGCATAAGCGGCGGAAAGTATGTTGAAATAAATGACGGAGAAGTTAATATAACTACAAAAGGTGAAATACCCGAAAAGACAAATAATGATATGCTAATGAGAGGTTTTGACAGAGGGCAGAAAATGGAATTGGCAAAAAGGCCTGAAATGCCTGATGATGAGGAGTTTTATGGAGAAAGACCTGAAATGCCTGATGATGAAAAGTTTAAGGGAGAAAGACCCGAAATGCCTGCTGACAGTAACTTTAAAGATGAAATACCAGAGAATATAGGTCAAAGGGAAATGTTACAATCAAGTAATACTGTAAATAATGAAGAAGAAACAGAGGGAACTACAGAGGAAAGTATAAGCAGCAAGGGGATAAAATCTGACGCTCTTATAACAATAAACGGTGGTGAAATAAATATAAGTTCTACAGACCACTGTATAAAAAGCGATAACATGGTTATTGTAAACGGCGGTAATGTTGTACTTGAATCTGAAATAAGCAAGGGTATAAAAGCTATGGGATGCCTCTATATAAATGACGGCAATATAAATATAGATACAAAAGATGAGGGTATTGAATCTAAAGCTACAGCAGTGTTTAACGGCGGCGAAATCAATATCAAATCCGATGATGACGGTATAAATGCAGGAGGCGGAAGCGGTGCGGCAATGATGAATAATGTTAAAGACGGAAACGAACATCAGATAATAGTAAATGGCGGTAAAATAACAGTTGACGCTAAAGGTGATGGGCTTGATTCAAACGGCAATTTATATTTTTATGGCGGTGAAGTTGTTATAAACGGACCAACAAGCGGAGGAGACGGTGCTCTTGACAGTGGTGCGGAAAATATATTATATGGAGGAACAGTATTTGCAGCAGGAAGTTTGGGTATGGTTGAGTGTCCTGAGGCAGGAAGCGGTCAGAACATATTTAACATAAGTTTTGACACTGTTATGAAGGCAGGAAGCTCAGTTGTTATAATGGATAGTAAAAATAATGCAGTATATGAGACTATTGTATTAAAGGAATTTCAAAATATAATATTTTCATCAGATGATATTAAGACGGGAGAAGAATATCTTATATATGTAAACGGAGAAAAAATTACAGATATTACTGCAGAAACAGGTATTACAAAATACGGAAATTCAGGAAGTATGAGAGAAAAGAAAAACGGTATGAATGGAGAAAGAAGCAATATGCCTTTATTTAAAAATGCGGAAAACAAAAGTGAAGAGGTAATTGAATAAGAAGTATATATAATGATGGTTATGCAGGCTTTGCTTAGCCATCATTGCTTGTGTATAGTTTAAGCAATATTGTATTGATGATATAGATATAATAACCTAAATGGCATAACTGATAATATGTCAAAAAAATAACTATGAAAAATTTATTAAGGAATAAAAAAGGTATTGACACCCGGCATAAATAGGAGTAAAATCATAAAAGTTAGAATTCTAAGTTTTATTGGAGGTGAAAATAATGAATGCCAGCTGCGGTGATTTTGGAATTACTCCATTACTGTATAGAGTAGCCCACAATTGTGTTGAAGAACAAAACAAGTGGATGAAAGATTTATCAATTTCTGCCCCTCAGGCAGCTATACTGGGTATAATTGAATTCCTGGGTGACGGTGAAATAAATCAGAAAACAGTCAGTGATAAAATAGGAGTAAAAGAGGCTTCTGTATCAAGTATAATAAAAACTATGATAAACAAGGGGCTTATAAACAAAGAAAAGAGTAAAACAGACGGAAGAAACTACATATTAAAAATAACTGAAAAAGGCAGAAAAATTTCCGGCGATATAAAAGAAAACGCAGATGAATTTGAAAATTATTTTTACAAAATGCTTGACGAGAATGAAAAGGAAAGCTTAAAAAATATATTGATAAAGCTAATAAATAAAATGTAATTCTTGATCAGGAATAATTAACTTAGATGTTTTATATTAAGAACTAATTAAAATTATATTCAGGAGGGTTAAAATGAAGAAGTATGTGAGATTAACAGCCATGGTGCTGTGTGCAGCTATGCTTGCAGGCTGCGGAGCAAAAAAGGATATGCCACAGATGGAGGAAGAGGCTAAGGTAACAAGTGTTGAAATAGCTAATCCTACAATTAACACAGTTAAAGATGAGTATATGTACTCCGGTACTATACAGGCAGCTGAGACAGTAGATGTAAGTGCTAAGGTTACAGGTACAGTAGAAGCTGCATACTATGAGGTTGGGGACACTGTTGCCAAAGGTTCTGTTCTCTATAAAATAGATGATACAGATTACCAGAATTCCTTAAAGAGCGCACAGGCTTCACTTAATACTGCAAATGCAAGTGTTCAGTCTGCCAAAACAAGTGTTGATACAGCAAACGGTGCTGCAATGCAGACACAGCTTGAAAGTTCAAAAAATGCAATTACAAATGCACAGACAAATTTAGAAACATCAAATAAATCACTTGATGACGCTAAAATAGCCTTAGACAAGGCTCAAAGTGATTATGACATTAATAAGCAGTTATATGATGTAGGAGGAATATCTGAGGATGCTCTTACTACATATAAAAATGCTCTTGACAATGCAAATAATGCACATACAAAAGCTGAGCTTGGAGTAAAAAGTGCTGAAGATGCTTTAAACCAGGCAAAGACAAATTACGATATACTTTCTAACAAAACAACTGCTGAAAACACAAGAAAGGCTCAAGACGGCTTAAATTCTGCCCTTGCTGCTCAGAAGAGTGCTCAGGTAGCTGTTGACAATGCAAAGCAGCAGATAGCATACTGTACAGTAACAAGTCCTATTAGCGGCACCGTTCTTTCAAAGACTGCAACTAAAGGTTCAATGTTAAGCGGAGTGGGTTATCAGATAGTAGATCTTTCAACTGTTAAGGTTGAGGTTAACGCATCTGAGCAGATTGCTACAAGCGTTAAAGCAGGTGATGCAGTTACAATTGTAATTCCTTCAATGAGTGATGAACAGTTTGTGGGCTCTATAACTGAAATTCCACCGGGAGCTAACAGTGACGGTACATATACAATAAAGATTAATATTCCTAATACTACAGGAGAATTAAAGGCAGGTATATTTGCTGAGGTTTATTTTGCTAAGTCTACAAGCAATAATGCTGTAATTCTTCCAAGAGATGCAGTTATTGACAGTGATGACGGAAGTTATGTATACATTGCTGACGGCAATACAGCAAGAAAAGTGGCTGTAACTGTAGGAATAGATACAGGTGATACAATTGAAGTAACATCAGGAGTTACAATAAATGATAAAGTTGTTGTAAAGGGTCAGACATACCTTGCCGACGGTGATGAAATAAATGTTGTATCTGACAATGGTGTTGATATTGAGATTACAACAGAAGCAACAACAGCTCCTGCCGATGGTAAGGAGGCTAAGAAGAAATGATAAAAACTTGTATAAAAAGAACAGTTACTGTCATAATGATGACTCTTGTAGTTTTACTTGGCGGTACAATAGCCTATAACAATCTTGAGCTTGCTATGACACCTGATATTGATCTGCCAGTTGCTTTGGTAATGTGTACCTATACAGGTGCTGCACCTGAGGAAATGGAAGATCTTATAACTAAACCTATTGAAGAGACTATGGCAACACTTACAGGTGTTGATACAATAACATCAAGTTCTTCAAACGGTTCGTCAATAGTTGTTGTACAGTTTGTAGACGGTACTGATATTGATGTTGCTACAAATGATATGAGAGATAAGCTTGACAGAGTAAAAGGTCAGCTTCCGGATGATTCAGATGATCCTATGATCATGAAAATGGATATGAATGCAACAACAATAAGTGTTGGTGTTACAAGTGATAAGTATGATGTAGATACACTTTACAATTTACTTGACGAAAATGTTTCATCTACATTTGAAAGAATTGACGGTGTTTCCTCTGTATCATTATCAGGCGGTTCTGATGATGAAATAAGAATAATTGTTGATCAGAACAAAATGCAGAATTACGGAATTACTATGAATACAATTGCTTCTGCACTTTCTGCTGAGAATACAAATCTTCCATCTGGAGATTTAAAACAAGGCACAACTGAGCTTTCATTGAGAACTGTCGGTGAATTTGAATCTATTGAAGACATTAAAAATACCTTTATAACTACAAGCAGCGGTAACAAAATAATGGTTAAGGATGTTGCTGAAGTTAAGGAAACAAAGAAAGACAAAGATTCAAAGTCCCTTATCAACGGTAAAGAGGGTTGTACATTCTCATTATCTAAGCAAAGCGACGGCAATATTGTTACAGTAACAGACAGCGTTGTTAAAGCAATGGGAAAAATTCAGAAGGAATATCCTGATTTTGAAATGACATTGCTTACTGATACAGCTGACTATATCAAATTGTCTATTAATAACATGGTTTCTACAGCTTTCCAGGCTGCTATTATAGCTGTACTTGTACTTCTTATTATGTTGAGGAGTTTAAGAATGGCACTTGTAATAGGTGTGTCTATTCCTACATCTATTATGGCTACATTTGGTCTTATGTACCTGACAGGAATGTCACTTAATATGATTTCCCTGGGTGGTGTAGTTATTGCCATAGGTATGTTGGTTGATAACTCGGTTGTTGTACTTGAAAATATTTTTAAGAAAAAAGCAGATGGTATGAACGGTCCTGAGGCGGCTTACTATGGTACATCAGAAGTTGCTATGGCTATTACAGCGTCAACATTGACAACTGTTGCTGTATTCCTGCCGCTTACATTTATGAGCGGTACTATGGGCGACCTGCTTAAGGAAATAGCTTATACAGTTTGTTTTGCTCTTGGTGCATCATTAGTTGTGGCACTTACATTTGTTCCTATGGCATCAGCAGTACTTATGCGTCACGAGGACAAAAAGGGCGGAAATGGTATTATAAGTAAAATTACAGAAAAGTCTGATAATTTAGTTGGTACTTTTCTGGATAAAATGGATTTGGGTTATTCAAAGCTTATTAAAGTCAGCCTTAATCATAGAATAAGAACATTTATAATAATTTTTGCAATATTTATAGGTTCTCTTTTCTGCGTACAGTTTGTTGGATCCGACCTTATGGCATCTACTGATGAAGGTGTTGTAAGCATTACAGCTAAAATGCCAAACGGTACTGATTACGAAACTTGTGAAGATATGCTTAATACATTGCTTGACAGAATAGGTGATGTTCCTGAGATGGAAAAAATGAATGCCAATGTCGGCGGCGGCAGCTTCTTAAGTACAGGAACAAGTGTTACAATAAGTTATGATGTGGGCGATAAGGAAAACAGAACAAGAAGCAGTGAAGAAATTGCTAATGATATTGAATCAAAACTTCAGAATATTGCTGGATGTGAAATTGAAGTAAGTGACAGCGGAAATTCTATGGGTTCTCTCGGCGGCAGCGGCTTTGAACTGAAGATTAAGGGTGATGATAATGGTACTCTTAAGGAAATAAGTGATGAACTTGTTGATGAAATTGCTAAAATTCCTAATGCAAAGAATGTTGAATCTTCTCTTGACGACGCATCAACAGAAGCAAGTATTATTATAAACAGAGCTAAGGCTACACAGTATGGTCTTAATACAAGAACAATTGCAAGTGCAATAAGTGCTGCTAATTCTGGTTCTGTTGCTACTGAATATAAGACAAACGGTACTGAAATAGATGTCAGAATTATGTATCCTGATGATGATATAGAATATATCAAGGATTTGAATAATTTCACTATTACAAACAGTGCAGGTGTTGCAGTACCACTTACAGAAGTTGCTTCTATTGAAATGGGTGAAGGTGCACTAAAAATTACAAGAGAAAATCAGCAGAAATATATTAAGATTACAGGTGAAATAAGCGGTCTTGACGGAGCTGCTCAGCAGGCTCAGGTTACTAATGTACTTGATAATTATGTATTCCCTGAGGGTTACTCATACGAATTTGGCGGTATGATGGAAATGATGGCAGAGACCTTTGCAAGTCTCTTCACATGTATTATAGTTGCAATTGTACTTGTTTATATGGTAATGGCATCTCAGTTTGAGTCATTTGTATATCCGTTTATTATAATGTTCTCAATGCCTATGTCAATTACAGGAGGTATTGTTGGTCTTCTTCTTACAGGCAAGAGCCTTACATCTACAGCTTATATGGGTCTTATAATGCTTGTAGGTATGGTTGTTAATAATGGTATTGTTCTTGTTGACTATACAAATCAGCTTTTGGAAAGAGATAAAAAACTGGGTGTTAATGAAGCCCTTACTATGGCGGGACGTTCAAGATTAAGACCTATTCTTATGACTACTCTTACTACTGTTGTTGGTATGATTCCTGTTGCTCTTGCTATAGGTTCAGGTATGGAATCTAACCAGGGTATGGGTATTGTAATTGTATTTGGTCTTACAATTGGTACAATGATAACACTTGTATTTATACCAGTACTTTATTCTGCAACAAATTCTATAAAGAACAGATTGAGAAAAAGACATGTAAGAAGTGTTTCACCTAAGGATGAGGCTAAAAAACAAAAAAGAGATGCAAAAAAGGCATTTAAGAAAGGAGCAGAGGTAAATGAATAAAAAAAGAGTTATGTGCGGTGTTATGGCAGCGGTTATGCTTGCACCTGCAAGCAGTGCCTATGCAGGTATGAAGGGCTCAGTTAAAGGTTCTGTCGGTGAAACGAGAATTGCCGGAAGTACTGCAACAGGAGCAACTCAGGAGGGGCTCTCAGAAAAGAGAGACTTGACAATTGATCAGGCTGTAACTGATGCTATTGCATACAGCAGAGATTTAAAAAATCTGGAAGAAAATATTGATATTGCAAAAGATACTACAAGACAGGTACACAGTGCATGGGAGGTTGCTGAAGGTTATGAATCAAATCACTCATATGCTGTACAGTTAAGACAGCTTGCAATTGCTCTTAGTACTTACAGTGCAAATCAGGAAATTGCAAAAAAGAAAATTGAATATAATATAAGAAATATTTTTTATAATATTCATACAGCAGAGCAAAGCCTTGCTCTCTATGACAAGCAAATTGATATTAATGAAAGACAGCTTAAAATATATGAAACTATGCTTAATTTAGGTAAGTTAAGTCAAGTTGAATATAATAATCATAAACTTGAATATGATACCTTGGTATCAGATAAAAAGGCTGTTGAAACACAAATTGCTTCTGCATACAGAAGTTTAAATCAGTTAATGGGCAAGAATATTGGTCAGCAGTATAACTTAATTGTTGATGATTTGACATTTGAAGAAATGGGTGATGTATCCCTTGACTATGAAATAAACAAAGCACTTTCTACAAATCAGACTGTTAAGTCTGCTGAAGATGCTGCAAACCTTGCAAAATATGACATTGATTCATATGTAGATGGTTCAAGCGTCAGCCCTGACAGAAATCAGAAGGAAGCTAATTATGCTCAGGCTACAAGAGCACTTGAAGATGCAAAGACCGGTCTGAAAACTGCAATGACCACTCTTTATGATAATATAAGAGAAACTGAAAGAACATACAAAGACAATGCAGCAAAGCTTGCCACTATGGAAGAGCAGCTTAAAGTAAAGGAAACTCAATACAGTTTAGGAAAGATAACATTACTTGAATTAGACGCATTTAAGTTATCTATTGACAGTTTAAAACAGACTATGGAATCAAGTACATATAATCATGATATTATGGTTAGAGAATTCCAAAATTCTGATTTGGTAATGTAGTCACATATATGTTTGCTTACTGAATAAAAATATAAATTGCGGCATATAATAAATAAAACATCTTATTAATTTACAAACCTCTGCTAATAGTGTATACTTATAGCAGAGGTTTTTTTAGGAGTTGATGTTATGATTAAGTTAGTTATATCACCTGAGTATTTTGGAAATAATGACAGCAAAAGCAGTATAAGAACACAGCTTAAAGGTCTTGGTGCATATAATATAGAAATTGATGAAGCAACAGGTTTTGTAACAGCTGTAATGACATTGGAAAATTATGAAAAGTTTGTTGACAATCTCAGAAAGCGTATTGAAAATACAGCAGATGAAATTGTTAATAAGTATGATGAAGTTAAGAGTATTAATTATAATGGTGATTATACTGTTTTTAATGCTGTTATCAGTGGGCTTAACAAAAGAAAAATGAAGTCTGTTGTGTTTGAATTGTTAATGGTAAGTGCTACTTATCAGGTAATAAGCGGTATACCTCAGACTGAAACATCGATAAGAGTAAATTTTTATAACAAAGATAATAAGCTTGTTGAAGTAATGGATACGGCCGAAAATAAAGGAGAATAAAATGAATAAAATTAGAATACTGCTTATTATTACTGTATTTATTTTAGCAGTAAGCGGCTGTGATGTACCCGGAGAACACAGTATATATAAAAGCACAGAAAATGCAGTATATTTTATAGATGTGGGACAAGGAGACAGTATACTTGTTAAAAGCGGCGAGGAGTATATGCTGGTGGACGCAGGAGAGGAAGATAAGGGTAGAGATGTTGTAGAGTATCTTGATGATATGGGTGTTGACAAAATAAAATATGTTGTTGCAACTCATCCTCACTCTGACCATATAGGAGGTATGGATGATGTCATAAATTACTTTAAAGTGGAAAATATAATAATGCCTGATGCACCTGCTTCTACAAGATGTTTTTCTAATATGCTTAATGCAGTTGAAGATAACAATGTAAATGTTATAAAAGGTGAAGCAGGTTATAGTTTTGAACTTGGTGATATTAAGTGTAGTATTACAGCCCCTATAAAAATAGGAGAGGATGCAAACAATAATTCAGTCGTTATGAAACTTGTGTATAATAATGACAGTGTATTGCTTACGGGAGACTGCAGTAAGGAAGAAGAAGGAACTATTATAGAAAGCGGCACTGATATATCGGCAGATGTACTTAAAGCAGGGCATCACGGAAGTTCTACATCAAGCACAAAGGGGTTTTTGAAAAGGGTTAATCCACAATATGCTGTAATCAGCTGCGGTGAAAACAATGATTACGGTCACCCTCACAGAGAAACAATTGAGAGCTTTAATAAATACAGTATAGAAACATACAGAACTGACAAAAATGGTATCATAATTGCAGAATTAACCGGAAACGGTGTTATAATGAGGACTGAAAGTGGGAATTACCGTGAACAAAACAGCGGAACAAGCGTAAGTTCTAAGGATAATAACGTAAATAACGATATAAACAGCGGATATGAAGAGGAAAATACATATATACTAAATGAAAGTTCAAAAAAAATACACAGACCTGATTGCAGCGGAGCTGAAGGAATAAGCAGTAAAAACAAAAAAGAGTTTAAAGGTAATATAGAAGAGCTTTTGAAAAATGGGTATTCTGTATGCGGTATATGTAAACCGGAGTAGGTGAATAAATGAAAAATTCTTATAAATATTTTAAAAATAAAGAGTGTGAATATTTCCCTTGCCATAAGGGAGCAGGGGAAGACTTTAACTGTCTTTTTTGTTATTGTCCTTTTTATTTGTGTGAAGAATGCCCGGGAAATCCTAAATATATAAAATCAGGAAATAAAGAAATAAAGGATTGTTCAAAGTGTCTTTTTCCGCATAAGGCAGAAAATTATGACAGAATTATTGAAGAAATAAATAAAAGAGTATAAAGAAAAAGCTGCTGTAAAATAAAAATTACAGCAGCTTTTTGTCAGTTAATTAATGATAAAAATTCTTCTTCACTTATTATTGGTATATTAAGTTCTTTTGCCTTTTTGTTTTTAGATGATGGTGATGAGGCATCATTATTTATTAAATAATTTGTTTTGGTACTTACACTGCCAGTTACCTTGCCTCCAAGATTTTCAATAAGTGTCTGAAGCTCTTTTCTGTTTTTATAGTGGTGAACATCTCCTGTAATAACAAAGGTCATATTTTCAAGTTTAAGCTGTGAGGTGTTTTCATCTGCCTGTATAAAGGTTACATAATTGAGCACTTCATCTATAAGGCGGTTATTTTCTTCATAGCTAAAGTATTTAATAATGCTGTTAGCTATAACATCACCAAATCCGTCAATGGAAATAAGCATATCAAAATCAGCTTCCCGTATTTCATCTAAAGAATTGTGACATTTCTTGCAAAGAAGTTTTGCATTGCTTAAGCCTACATTATTTATACCTAAGGCATATATAAAATTAGGAAGAGCTGCAGTTTTGCTTTTATTAACTGATGAAATAAGATTATTATAAGATTTTTCGCCGAAGCCCTCCATATTTATTATTTGGTCTTTATACTTCTCTAACTTGTACAAGTCAGTGTAGTTGTCAATAAAACCCTGTTCAATAAATTTTTCAATAGTTGCTTCTGAAAGTCCTTCAATATTCATAGCGTCTCTTGAAACAAAGTGTTCAAGGCTTGATATTCTCTGTGCACGGCAGTTTGGGTTAGGACATTTAAGTGCTTTGCCGTCACGAAGAGCTATAATTTCTGCATCTTCACCACATACAGGACAAATTGCCGGAATTTCAAGATTATTGCTTTTTGTAAGGTTTTCAGCAACCTGAGGTATAATCATATTTGCTTTATAAACAGTAATTTTATCACCTATGCCAAGTTTAAGGTTTTCTACAATGCTTAAATTATGAAGAGACGCTCTCTCAACTGTTGTTCCCTCAAGTTCTACCGGCTTAAAAATTGCAATGGGGTTAATAAGTCCGGTTCTTGAAGTGTTCCAGTTTACGTCAATAAGTGTTGTTTCCGCAAGTTCGTCTGCCCATTTAAAGGCAATTGAATCTCGGGGGAATTTGGCTGTAGCCCCCAAACTTTCGGAGTATTCAATACCGGTAAAGGTAAGAACAAGTCCGTCTGTTGCAAATCTGTTGTGAGGAATTTGTTTCTCAAAATCTATGACTGCTTGTTCAATATTATCTGAAGTTACAGTTTGCCTTTTTACACATTCAAATCCTATACTTTCAAGCCAGTTAAATCTTTCGTTTTTGTCATCACCAAAGGTTTTGCCCTCTGCTTTAACTAAAGCAAAGGCTATAAAATTAACATTTCTAGAAGCGGAAATTTCTGAATTGAGCTGTCTGACTGTACCGCTGCATAAATTTCTGGGGTTCTTATATTTTTCCTCCGGAGGGAGACTTTCATTTATTTCATTAAAGTCTTTAAATGAAATGACAGCCTCTCCTCTTATAACAAGCTCATTTTTAAAATCAATTTTAAGGGGAATGTTTTTAAAAAATCTGGCGTTATGGGTAATGTCTTCTCCTACTTCTCCATTACCTCTTGTAACAGCCTGAGTAAGTTCCCCATTGCTGTAGGTTAGTACGACTGTAAGCCCGTCCATTTTGTAAGACAGTATACCGGTATTACTGCCTAAAAATGATTTGAGTGCATTTACATCTTTTGTTTTGTCAAGGGAAAGCATTCTGCTCTCGTGTCTGACTTTTTTTAGTGAGCTTAAAACCTGATGACCTACTTTTTGTGTGGGACTGCCTGAAAGAATTATACCTGTTTCAGCTTCGAGGGATACAAGCTCATCATATAGCCTGTCATACTCAAAGTCACTCATTATCTCTCTATCCTCTTGATAATAGGCTTTTGACGCCTTATTTAAAATTTCTATTAATTCTTTCATTCTGTCCATAGTGCAGTTCTCCATTTTCTCTTAAATTTCACTAATTAATAGTATAACTCAAATAAGTGAAAATATCAATTATCAGAAATGAAAAGTCAAAAAATAAAAGCTGTATTTAAATTTAATTGGCAATAAAGGCATTAAAGGTCAGAACAGTTCTGCACCCATTTTCTACATTTTCAATACTGATACTTCCGTTGTGGGAGTCTACAATGGATTTGCAAATCATTAATCCAAGACCGCTTCCGTTTTCTTTTGTAGTAAGGAAAGGAGTTCCTATGTTATTTATGAGTTCTGTCGGAATACCAATACCGTTATCTGTTATTTCCAGTATTACCTTATTTCCTTTTAGATGCAACCTTGTTAATATTTTACCTTTGGATTTAATTGCTTCAACTGAGTTTTTATATATATTAAAAAGGAGAATAGAAAGTTTTTTATAATCTCCCATTATTTTGATGTCATTATCCAGTTTAAAGGAAAAAGTAATTTCTTTTGTATTAAGTATTGAAAATTCCTCAGTGACATCATATATTAAGTCTTCAAGAAAAATAACTTCTTTATTTGAATCGGGCTGGAGTATTGCAGTATAATCTGTAATCAGAGAATTGAGTTTATTTAACTCTTTGTCAATTATGCTGAAGCACTTGCTGTAATTGGGACTTACAGAGAGTTTTATGTAATCAACATTTGCCCTTATAATTGAAATTGGATTTTTTACTTCGTGGGCAAGGGCTGCCGCTAACTCATTATTCATATCTTTCATTGCTGCACCTATGGTAAAAGTAAGGTTTTTCCTACAATTATTTTATCATCTTCGATATTGTTTAATTCTCTGATTTCCTGAACCTTTGCGGTGGTACCGTATTTTTCTTTGCTTATACTTATAAGTGTATCTCCTGCCTGAATCTTATACTTTGTTGGCTCTGCCTGAGCAGAAGCAGATGAATTTGCTGCTTGTGTTGTTTGCTGCTGTGTTGTTTCAACAGTTGATGATTCTGTAACAGCTGATGTAGTCACTTCTGTATGAGAAGCAAATACTTCTTTGCTGCTTTGGAATTCATTTTCAAGTGCTGCAAGCTGTGTTTCGAGGTCTTTTAGTTTATCATCATTTTGTACAAGACCTGCACCTATTATAAAGCAGACAAGAAGCATAACAAAGCTGACGCTTCCGAGGAGGTTAATGGTTTTGCTCTGGTCAATAGGTGCGTAATGTTTCCCTTTCTTGGGAGTTTTTTGTACAGCAACAGCTCTTGCTTTTGCCCCGGCATCTTCTCTGTCTGTTTCTTCGATGACTTTGGGCTTGTCTTCTTTTATTTTATTTTCAAGCATATATTCATGCATACCTTCATTTTTTTCATAATAAATTATATATCCTTTGATTGCCCCGAAGAGTTCTTCATTATTATTCCACTTATAAAAACCTGAAATTTTTTCTGTAGGGTCGGTAATATACAAAACCTGAAGCCCTTTTGTAATATTGTTTTTTTGGAAGGCACACAGTTTTTCGCTGATATAATCTTCAAAACCGGGTTGTGCATAAGCCCAGCCTACAATTTGGCTGTCTTTAAAATATAAATTCATTTGCTTTTCTATGTATTGCCAGCTTTTTTCTGTTAATTCTACCATACCGTTTTTTTGTATAGTATATTTACCCTGTATGACACCATTTATAAAAAGAACATTGTCTTCATTTATGGTAAGATTTCTTCCTACCAGTATGGCAATTTTTTCACTTCCTCCGTCAGAGGCTGCATACTGTTCAAGATATGTACAGGCATAGTCCTCTAAATATATTCTGTTGCCGTCAGATATGCTGCCTACTTGTTTTACATTGTTTGGCAAACTGCTTAATTCTTCATTTGTCATTTAAAACACCCTTTCTTTATAATTTTATGTACAAAATAATATCAGATTGTAAAATACTATTATGTCAAAGGATGTTGATGAAATGGCAAATTTATAAGCAAATAATTTCAAAATTATATAAAATTGTGTAAATATTCATTTTAAACTTTTATATTTGCGGTGATAACAATAGATAACAGTGGAAATACATATTTGTGTAAATTTTTGTTTATATTATAACTGAGGTGGTAGAGTGTTTAATAACAGAAAATATATTTCCGCTGTTGATGAAAACTGCAGAGATGTACTGAGCAGCAGTATTAAAAAATATGTTAGCAGAAAAATAAAAAGGTACAACTCAATAGTAGTATTCTGCATTGGTACTGACAGGGCAACAGGAGATTCTTTGGGGCCTCTTGTAGGAACAAGACTTACTAAATTGGGTATTAGAAATGTGATGGGTACAATTGATATGCCTGTACATGCAGTAAATATTGATGAAAAGATTGAAGAGCTTTATGCAAAATATGATAAGCCTTTGGTTTTGGCAGTAGACGCTTGTCTTGGAATATACAGTCATATAGGAAGTATGAGTATATGGGAAGGTTCTATAAGTCCAGGTGCAGGTATATCAAAAAAGTTAAGTGAAATAGGGGATATATCCATAACAGGAATTGTAAATAAATGGAGCTGTAACGGAATTATGCAGCTTCAGAGTACAAGATTGTCTGTAGTAATGAATATGTCTGAGGTTATTGCTGACAGTTTATTTGAGGCATTAAAGGATTATAATGAATGCTGTAATTATACAACTGAAAACAATATAATAAATGAGGCTGCACTTTTAAGCAATATATTAAGGTAGGTTTATTAAATTTTTATTTAGTTTGGCTTTAATACTTGACAAAAAAACAATTATTAAATATCATTAATATAATGGATTTTGTATCCAAATTAAATTAAAAGGGGATAATAACTATGAAAAAAAAGGTAATGCTTGGTTTAACTTTGGCTATGCTTGCAGTAAGCTTTACAGCATGTAACAAAAATATTACAGATAATAACAATGCTGATAATGGTGTAAGTGTAGAAGATGAAAATAACGGAGGAAAGACAATTGAAGCGTTTAACTCTCTTCCACAGCTTGAAGGAGTAAAAAAAGGTGATACAATTGCCACAATTCATACTAATAAGGGAGATATAAAGGTTTGGTTCTTCCCTGAATATGCACCTAAAGCAGTAGAAAATTTTGTAACACACTCTAAAGACGGATACTATGACGGTGTAACTTTTCACAGAGTTATAAATGAATTTATGATACAGGGAGGCGACCCTGAGGGAACAGGTGCAGGCGGTGAAAGCATTTGGAAAGCACCTTTTGAAAACGAGGTATCTCTTGACTTAAGAAGTTTCAGAGGAGCTTTGTGTATGGCTAATGCCGGCCCTGATACAAATGGAAGTCAGTTCTATATTGTACAGAATGATCAGGGACAACAGTGGGGACAAATGTTTAGCAGTACTGATAAAAACGGAATTTATCAAAACGGCAATACTACATTTAAGGGTAAGGATGGAAAAGATCTTACAATTGCTGATGTTTTCCCTAAGGAAGTTATAGACGAATATTCTAAAAACGGTGGATACCCTCCTCTTGATCTTGGATATACTGTGTTTGGTCAGGTTTATGAAGGTATGGAAGTTGTCGACGCTATTGCAGCAGTTGAAAAGGATGATATGGACAAGCCGTTAGAGGATGTTATTATAGAAAGTATTGAAGTAGGAACTTATTAATTATGAATTTTTTATCAGTTGAAAAGTTGAGCAAGTCTTTTGGTGAAAAGCTGATTTTTGACAATCTTACATTTGGAATTGAAGATACGGATAAAATAGGTGTAATAGGCGTAAACGGCACAGGCAAGTCTACACTGCTGAAAATAATAGCAGGAGAAGAAGAGCCTGACAGCGGAAGCGTTGTAAAAATGAACGGGCTGAGAGTTGGATACTTACCTCAGATACCTGTCTTTGAAAACAATGAGACTGTAATGGATTATATGAACAGAATTTGTTTAATATCAAATCCAAGTGAAGAAAGTGAAGCCAAATCTATACTTACAAAGCTTGGTATTACAGAATATTATAAACCTGCTTCAGAGTTATCCGGAGGACAGCGGAAAAGAGTTGCCCTTGCTGCAGCTATGATTTCGCCTGTGGATTTGCTTATACTTGATGAGCCCACAAATCACATTGATAATGACACTGTTATGTGGTTGGAAGCTAACTTGAAAAAAACTGCAAAAGCTTTAATAATGGTTACTCATGACAGGTATTTCCTTGACAGAGTTGTAAATAAAACAATTGAGCTTGACAAGGGGAAAATGTATACTTATGATGGTAATTACAGTAAGTTTCTTGAATTAAAGGACGAAAGAGAGGAAAGGGAGATTGCCAATGAAAGAAAAAGGCAGAACTTCCTAAGGACAGAGCTTGAATGGGTGAGAAGAGGTGCTCAGGCAAGGTCAACAAAGCAAAAGGCAAGGCTTGAAAGATTTGAAGAAGTTTCAAATCTTTCAGGTCCTCAGAAAAAGCAGTCAGTTGAAATTGCAGGACTTTCTTCAAGACTTGGCAGAAAAACTATTGAGGCAGAAAATATATCAAAATCATTTGGTGATAATGTGCTTATAAAAGACTTCAGTTATATTGTGCTGAAGAATGACAGAATAGGCATAATAGGTCCCAACGGCTGCGGAAAATCCACACTTGTAAATATTCTTACAGGTATGACAGTGCCTGACAGAGGAAGTGTGGTAACTGGCGAAACTGTAAAAATAGGACTGTTTTCACAGGAAAATGGGCATATGTCTGAGGAACAGAGGGTGATAGACTACATAAAGGATGTAGGGGAATATATCAATACCCGTGACGGCAAAATTTCTGCATCACAGCTCCTTGAACGCTTTTTATTTGACGGTGAAATGCAGTACTCGCCTATTGGCAAGTTGTCGGGAGGAGAGCGGCGAAGGCTTTATTTATTGAGGGTTCTTATGTCTGCTCCCAATATTCTTTTCCTTGATGAACCTACAAATGACCTTGATATTGAAACTCTTACAATACTTGAAAGTTACCTTGAAGGATTTGATGGTGCTGTAATTACAGTAAGCCATGACAGATATTTTCTTGATAAATGTGTTGATAGAATTTTTGCTTTTGAAGGAAATGGTAAGATAAAGCAGTATGAAGGTGGATATACTGATTATCTGTCAGTACAAAAGCCGCGAGAAGAAATTAAGGCTGAAAAGAAGGAAGAAAAAAAGTGGGACAAGGGTGAAAAAAGACTTAAGATGTCCTATAATGAGGAAAGAGAATTTGCTGTTATAGATGATGAAATTGAAGAGCTTGAAGGAAAGATTTCACAGATTAATGATGAAATGAAAAAAAATGCAAGTCAATATTCAAAACTTCAAGAGCTCACAGAAGAGAAAAATGAGCTTGAAGATAAGCTGGCTGAAAAAATGGATAGATGGGTATATCTTACGGATTTGGCGGAAAAAATAAAAGAACAAAAATAACGGCTGTAAAAGTCTTTAATGCTGAAATGCTGCATTAAAGACTTTATACAGCCTTTTTTATTAAATGTATGGATTAATGAAACTGTCAGTTATAACTACTTTATAACGGCAGAAATTTTTGTTTTTAAAATTGGTCCTAAAAAGGCGGCAGTCAGTATTTTAATAAAGTCAAAGAATATAAACGGAATTACACATAGTTTGAGTATTTCAATTAAAGTTTTATCGCCGTTTAAAACAGCAAACCACATTGTGCCGAAGGCATAGGCTATTACAAGACCAAGGAGCATACCCAATATTGAAATAAATTTGTTATTATAAAATCTTTCAACAATTATACCGCTTACAATTGAGGTAAGTATAAAGCCTGCCAGATAGCCTCCTGTAGCACCGATAAGTTTGCCAAGTCCGCCGGCATAACCGGAAAAAACAGGAAGACCTACAGCACCAAGAAGCAGATATATTAAATAGCTTAAGGATGCGTTTTTTGCACCAAGTATGTAAATGCTTATGTAAATAACAAAGTTGGTAAGGCTAATAGGTATTGGACCTATAGGAATTGTTATTGGTCCAAGGATGCAGAATACAGCTGAAAAAATTGCTGTAATAACCATTTCTTTAGTTGTTAATTTCATTTTATCACTCTCCTTAATTATAGAGTATAACAGTAAAATTTAAAATTGTCAACTAATTTATTTAAAATTGGTTGACAATTGAGGGCTTGCTGTTAAACTTAATTTGACATACACAGGCATTGGTTATAAAATAGTTGATGAGGTGAAATAAATGATAATAAAAAGAATTGAACTTGACGGTCCAATAAATACAAGAGATATGGGTGGCTTTATAAATAAATACGGGAAAAAAATAAAAGAAAAAATGCTTTTAAGAAGCGGAGAATTGTCTGCATGCAGTAAAAGAGATAAAAATATACTTATAAATGAATACAACCTGAAAAAGATTGTTGATTTAAGAACTGATGTGGAAATAGAGGAAACACCAAATCCTGTGTGGAGGGGAATAGTATATTTTCATTTTCCTGTTTTTAATGCAGAGGTTATGGGTATAACGAGAGACGGAAACAGCCTTGAAGATATGGTCAAAACTATAATTTCTGAAGGAAATGATGCAGCAAAAATTTATATGAGCAAAATTTATAAACAAATAGTGGCATCTGATACAGCAAAGAAAGCATATTATAATTTTATAAAAGTTTTGGCGGATAAAGATGATGGAGCAGTGCTGTGGAATTGCAGTGCAGGTAAAGACCGAACAGGTGCTGCTGCAATATTGGTTCTTACTATATTGGGATTTGAAAAGGAAGAAATATTTGAAGATTATATAAAAACAAATGAATTTGCTGAAAAAAACATTGCACATTTTGCAGAAACTGCAAAAAGGCTGACAGGGATAAATGATACAAGAATAGCAGCGGAATATATGATGGGTGTAAACAGAGAATACTTTGATACTCTGTATAATTATATGGAAAGTGAGTATGGCAGTGCTGAGGGATATATAAAAGAGGGTTTAAAGATTGATGATGATATTGTTTTTTGCATAAGGGAAAAATATCTAATATAATGTTTTAATAAATCAGGGGGATTTATGAATAAGGGAATTATTTTAATTGCGGATGTTGAAAATAAGAACAAAATTGAGTTATCGGAAATAAAGACTGAAGATTATAAAATCAAAAGAATTTGTGAGTATAAGGCAGCATTAAACTATATAAATAAGAATAGAACTAAATTGGTTATAGTCATTACAAATAATATGCAGCTTTTTATGGATTTAAAATATAAAAGAGAAAATGAATTGTTTTCTATAATTTTTATTACAGAAAATAATATGGAGGAGAAAATAAAGGCGTATGAATTGGGAGCGTACGAAGTAATTACAAAGCCTTTTAATGAATATATTTTGAAAAAAAGAATTCAAAATGCGGTTAAACTATATGAGCATAATAATAACATGGAACAGCTTGTGAATAAAAGAACCGAACAAATAAAAAAAGATATGATGGTGCTTAAAAATATTAACAGAGAGATTGTTGAGACATTAAGTTCTATAGTTGAATTCAGAAATATGGAATCCGGGGGACACATAAGAAGGATAAGGGAATATACTGCTGTAATTTTAAAACATATAATGGAATTATATCCTGAGTATAGAATAACAGCGGACGATGCGGAAATAATAGAAATAACTTCTGCGATGCACGATATAGGAAAGATAGCTATACCTGATAAAATTTTGCAGAAGAAAGGTTCTCTTGATGATGATGAAATGGAAATAATGAAAAGGCATACAACATTGGGTGCTGAAATTGTAAATAAAATTGCATTTAAAGGAAATGAAAAATTCAGGAGATATTGTTTTAACATAGCTAAATATCATCATGAAAGGTATGATGGAAAGGGGTACCCCTGTGGACTGGCAGGGGAAGAAATACCAATATCTGCACAAATTGTGGCACTTGCTGATGTATATGATGCACTAGTAAGCAAAAGAGTATACAAGGAATCATATAATGCTGATACAGCTTGTAAAATGATACTTAACGATGAATGCGGTGTTTTTTCTGACAAGATTAAAGAATGCCTGATAAAAGCCAAAAAAGAAATAAAAGAGATAACAGAAATCATATCTGAATAGTTGTGAGAGATTAAACTTTCAATATAAAACTAAATAAAACTAAAATTCTTTTAAAAATAAACTGTTAACAAATTAACAAATAATTCATCTTTGGCTTTACAAATTTATATAAATCATTTATAATGAAAGATGAGTATCGGTTTATATATTATTTGGAGAGATGAAAATGAAAGTGAAAAATATATTTATTGTTTTTTGTATACTTTATGTTATAACGAGTACAGCTATTAATTATGTGATAGTAAAAAATGGGTTTTCAAGAATGCTCAAATTTTATGAAAGCCATCAGGAGGACTTACTTGATTATGTAAAAATGAGATTTGAAGACCTTCCTCAAAAGGATACTGAAAATCCGGAGGCTATTGACAAACTGCTTAAATTTAATAATATATACGGATTTTTATATAAAGGGAATATGGTCATATATGAAATGGACTTAAAAACTACAGAGAGTTATAAAAACTCCACAACAAGAGAGTTGTTCAATGACTATTCTATGCAAAGCGGAACAGAAATTGTCGGGGATATGACTGATATTATTTTTAAGGATGAGGGCACGGCATATATTACTAAAAATAACAAATACGGCGAAGAAATGGTTTCGTGGAAAAATGTTGAAAAAAACGGTGAAAATTATGTAATAGGTGCAGCAATTCCTTTGGAGTATATTATGAAAATATCAAATTTTAAATTTTACAGAAATGTTGTATTAATAGTTGGGTTAATGAATTATATTATAATATTAGGTTTATGCTTTCTTTTAAAAAGGACTGAAAAACGAATTAAAATGAATAAATAAATTAGTAAATAAAGATAAGTAAGTACTAATAGACAAGCTATACATAAAGACAAGTAAGAAGAAAGTATACATAAAGTATACATAATAAAAACAGCTGCTGCAAAAACTGAAAGAACAGTTGTATTTGCGGCAGCTGTTTTGTTAATAAAAAAAGGAAATTTAACTTAAAGCCGGAGCCACAAAAGAGGAGTTACAAAAGACTCCGGCAATGAGGGCTGAGGAAAGAATTAGGGGCAAAAACCTCAGCCACAATATTATAATACAATATAAATGTTAATAATGAATTAAGTGAAAATTAAAATTTAATTAAAATTTTATGGTTTTGATTTACGGTGTTACTTAATCTTTTCTACGTCTATATTGCTGTATTACTTGTATTTACTAATAATTTTTATATAAAAAGGAAATTGCTAAAATTA
>ULQT01001302.1_pt1 | contig 22355 bp, 19 predicted proteins | sample 1954791 | NCBI WGS metagenome assembly ULQT01 (sample SAMEA4835663, study PRJEB28245) | human gut metagenome | biome: gut microbiome; material: fecal sample | place: Denmark | collected 2008 | reverse complement strand
ATAATATTATGTATTAGTTTAATAAATGATTATCTGTAGATAAAAATATTCAACGATGACTCCCTCCAACCGGATAAATAAATATCCGCCTTTTCCCATCAAAAGAATATGAAACAGGATTTGTTTTCGAAATCAAACGCAGTATTTCTTCTAGAGGTTCTTCACGTACGGTAAACGTATAGGCATAATGGTCACTCACCTGCGGATCGACCTCTATCTCAACATTATACCATCTCGACAAATATTTACAAACCTGAGCAAGAGACTCCCCTTCGAATCTCACGGTTTCGGTCGCCCAAGATGCCGTATAAGCGACATCGTCTTTCTCGACACTCAAAGACGAAAGCCTTTTATTGTAAATACCCGTCTGGTCAGGTTTTAAGAATGTTTTCCGGTCTTCATCGGTATATAAAGCAACCGATCCTTCCAATAAACTGACCAATATGTTTTCTTTTCCGGAAAAACATTCTACATTAAACCGTGTCCCATAGACCTGAACATTTAATTTATCGGCATTCACAATAAAAGGTTTATCGGCATTTTTCGTTACAGAGAAAAATGCCTCCCCATCTAATGAAACTCGACGTTCTTTCTCTCCGAAATCATTATTATAGGACAACGTAGTATTGTTATGTAACCATACCTCCGTCCCATCCGGAAGAATAACTTTTGATTTTCCGCTTATAGTCGAATATATCTGTGCTAAACAAGGTTTATCGACACTTTTGACTTTCCATAAAAAAAGTGTTGTCGAAAATGACAAAACAAGCAGGATCGATGCTGCAACGGCAAATATACGCCAATGAGAACGGAAAGAAAAACGTTTAGAACTTTCAGTATTTTGCTGCATCCGTTCCTTCATTTTTACCCAATAATATTGCGTATCAGGGTTATAGTCTGAAACTTCTGCTACAATCTCTTGCCACATTTTTTGCAACGAACTGAATATCTCTCGGTTCTTATCCTCTTTCAACCAAATTGCAAATAGCTTTTCTTCCTCATCCGAAGTTTCCCGCTTCAGATGTTTAATAATTAAATACCAGGGAATTATATCTACTTTCATTCTTAAATTCTTTACCATTTACGCATTTAATATTTTCTGCATAAACACCGCCTTATTAAAATAACACATCAGATAACTCAAACCCTTATCGAAACTTCAATTTTTTACCATATATAAGAATATGTTTCACCAAGGTATTTCCTTATCATCTTCAAAGCCTTGGTTATCTGTGCCTCGACAGTTTTTACCGAAATCTGCATTTCTTTGGCAATTTCCTGATTAGACAAATGTTCCTCCCGACTTTTCCGAAAAACTTCTCCACATTTCTCCGGCAAACTCAAAACCGCCTCCTCAATAATACGATTCAGTTCATTAACCTCAACACTCGTATCCTCTAAATAAGCATCATACCCGCTTTCTTCTATGGAACAAGTATTTTTACGATCCCGAATATTATTCAGACATTTATTTCGTGCAGCTTGAAACAAATAAGCTTTAAATGTCAATTTGATCTCTAAAGTAGCTCGGTTTTCCCAAACATAAGTAAATATATCCAGAGCCATTTCTTCCACTTCTTGCTGATTCTTTACATATAGATACATAAAACGACACAATGGCGAGAAATAACGGTCAAATATATATTTGAAAGCTTTCTCATCATCGGCTTTTAATAGATTCAGCAATAGAATATCATTCAATTCATTCTCGGATACCATATTTTTGAATATTTCCACACTATAAGCCTAACAATATGCCTTTTCCCGATCAAACTATGGAGATTTTATTATCGCGATTCAAGGATACTACAGCCCCAATAACCATATGGTCTATTTGTACAAATAGTAATTTATTTTTTCTTTCAATTATTTTTCTTCTTAAAAAAATACACATCAATCACTTAATTAATTATATCTCAATTTATCTTCTCGATATAAATACAATCCAAATAAACATACGATTATTCAGTCAAAAACAAATACCGAAATAATAAAACCCTGTTCTTACAGGTAATCACTACCGACAAAGAATAGGGAATTAATCAACATTTACCAATTGTAGAAATAAAAAACAACTCTTACTTCTTCAAAACAAATTTAATCGGCCCATTTTGCGTCAACTCGTCATGGGTAATGAAATAGCCTTTGATTTTTTTATCGTTCTGATCTACCCGATCTATAAAAATAGCATCAGAAGAAGGTCTTTCCGTTTCTATAATAATCTCTTTCTGTTTATAATATTTAGGATCGAGATGAATTGTTATCCGATCGAATAACGGAGAGGTAAGAGTATAACGAGGCAAGCCGGGACAATCGGGATAAAAACCCATCATACTGAAAACCGCCCAAGCAGACATTGTACCGGTATCGTCATTTCCCGGAATACCATCCGGTTGATTTTTAAAATACTTTTTCAGCAAACGGTTCACTTCTTTTTGTGTCCGCCATTCTTCTCCTTTAAATTGGCTGAACAAATACGGATAAGCAATGTCTGGTTCATTAGCCGGATCATACAATCCTTCATCAAAAACACTCTGAAGTTTATCGATAAAAGGCTTTTTGCCCCCCATAAGCTTTGTCAATCCGGGTATATCATGCGGAACATAAAATGTATAATTCCAAGCGCTACCTTCATGAAAACCGGGATTAGGTTCGAAGTTCTCTCCTTGACGCGGATTAAACGGAGAATAAAAACTTCCATCCGGAAGAATAGGGCGCAATGTACCGAATTCCTTACAATAATAATTTTTATACCCTAAAGAACGGTCATGGAACAACCGGGCATCATCTTTCTTTCCGAGAGACTCGGCAAGCTGAGAAAGGGCAAAATCAGCAATATAATACTCCAAAGCATGAGACACGGAATTATCATACTGTTCTCTTAACGGAACATACCCTTTCCCCAAATAGTCGTCATTATCCGGACGCATCAGATTATCTTTTCCCGGAGTAGTAGCAGACTTTATCATCGCCTCATAAGCCGTATCTATATCGAAATCCCTCAATCCCCGCAACCATGTATCTGTTATCACAGGAATAGAAGGATCACCTTCCATCGTCAGTGTCTCCCGTCCATAAAGTTCCCATTTCGGTAACCAGCCGTGTTCTTTATACATGTCTATCATCGTATTGACCATTGCCATTTGTTTCTCAGGATATACAAGAGAAAGAAACTGGTGGACATTCCGATAAGTATCCCATAACGAAAACACCGTATAACGATCGCCCTTTGCCGTTTTTATCTGGTCGCTCTCCATTACCGGATATTGCCCGTTGACATCTTGCAGAATATTAGGATGGATCAAAATATGGTATAATGCCGTATAAAAAACGACTTTATCATCATGAGTGCCGCCCTCTACCTCTATTTTCGAAAGTTCTTCGTTCCATTGCTTTCGGGCATCGGCTTTTACCTTCTCAAAGTTAAAACCCGACTGTTCTTTGTCCAAATTCTCCCGAGCATTAGCAATGCTTACGAATGATACTCCTATCTGAACCTCTATTTGTTCTCCGGATTGTGTATCAAATGTAAAAAATGCACCGACATCATCTCCCGACATCTCTTTTCCATAACGTGTGTATAATTTGTACTTTCCGTTATCCTTATCCCATTCGGCTTCTACTCCGGCCATCGGACGTTGTTTTTTCCAATAACCGGTCTGTGCCGGACTTTTACTGACCCGCATAACAAAGTAAATAGGGAATACCGCTTGAGGATTATAACAAAACGTTCCCAATAACTTAGAACCTTCTATTTCCCGGTCATTTACACGCCTGAGAGTCGCTCCGCTTTCATTGGTAAGTCCTTCTCCCAGATTCATTAAAATATGACTTTTCCCTGCCGGAAAAGTAAAACGGGCAATAGAGGTACGAGGAGTTGCCGAAACTTCTGTCTTAATGTTATATTTTGTCAAGATATTAGTATAATAACCCGGAGACGCAGCCTCATCACGATAAGCACTGCCATACTCTTTATAATCGACATTCAACTCTCCGCAGGTAGGCATCAACAAAAGACTTCCTAATTCGGGACACCCTACGCCGCTAAGGTTCACATGCGAAAATCCCGTAAAAAATTTGTTGTAATATTCATAAGGTGTTGACCACCAACGGGCATCTTTATCATACTTATTCGTTTCCGATCCCATCACATTAAACGGAACGACCGACATCAACCCGTTCGGACAAACTGCTCCGGGATTGGTCGTCCCAAAATTCGTTGTTCCGATAAACGGATTAACGAAATCAATAGGCTCCTGAGCCCGTAACCACGACGCGCTCAGGAGCATCAACACTACACATACTACACAAAAACATTTTTTCATAGGGAAGGTATATCGTGATGTCTTATACATACTCTCTATTATTTAAAGATATGAATGCTTTTTTGTAAACTCGACAATTTCCGAAATATAACCGAAAGCCATAGCGACAACCGTATCTGCAGCACCATAATATACGGCAACCCGTTCTCCGTCCTGCAAAGCTGCACATGGGAACACGACATTAGGAACGTCGCCCTGCAATTCATAAGAAACAGCCGGAGCAAGAAGATAATCCCGTGTACGATACAATACTTTTTCAGGGTTTTCCTTGTCAAGAATAACCGCTCCCATAGAATAGCGAAAACCGTTGCATGTCGTGATTACGCCGTGATAAAACATCAACCATCCCTCGTCAGTAAGGAAAGGAACTGATCCTGCACCGATTTTCGTACATTGCCATGCACTCTCGGGGAATGGAGTAACTTTCATGACGCAACGATGTTCTCCCCAATATTTCATATCCGGACTATAACTCATATATATATCCCCGAACGGTGTGTGTCCGTTATCGCTCGGACGGCTCAACATGGCATATTTACCATTAATCTTTTGAGGAAACAATACTCCATTACGGTTAAATGGCAAAAAGGCATTCTCACATTGAAAAAATTCTTTAAAGTCGAACGTATATGCAATTCCGATCGTAGGTCCGTGATAACCGTTACACCACGTAATCCAATAACGGTCTTCGATCCATGTAACGCGCGGATCATACTTATATTCCGATTCGATCATATTCGTATTTCCGGCTTTAAACCGAATAGGTTCATGATTAATATCCCAGTGAATGCCATCTTTGCTGAAACCGGCAAAAATATTCATTTGCACCGCTTTATTGTCGCAGCGGAATACTCCGGCAAAACCGTCTCCAAAGGGAACGACGGCACTATTGAAAATACTGTTCGACGAAGGAATCTGATAACGTCCTATAACCGGATTTTTAGAGTAACGCCACATAACATCGGTACAACCTTCGGGACGATCTTCCCACGGCATATTAAAAATTTTTTCCATCTCTATCTGAAATTTTTATTGTTAATTTATTTTTCCAAAATTCATTCATTTATTCAGGCTGTCGTCTCCTTCTTATCGTTATTATAAGTAAACGGGACAAACCAAGTCACCAGAAAAGCCGGGATTGTAGCGACGAGTACCCAAATAAAAAAATTCCGGTATCCTAACCAATCACTTAAATATCCGCTCATCATTCCCGGAATCATTACACCGAGATTCATAATTCCGGAAGCAAAAGCGTAATGTGCCATTTGATGTTTTCCGGGAGCAACCTGCTGCATCATAAATAAGGTCAGACCGACAAAACCGAAACCGTACCCGAAATATTCAAACACGATAGCAGAACCGATAACCCATACATTAGAAGGCTGATATATTGCCAACAACAGATACACGACAAACGGGATATTAAATACGCAACAAAGAGAAAACAATGTCTTTCTCAAGCCGAAAGCAGAAATATAATATCCTGCCAGAATAGATCCCAACACGAAAGCTGCAGCTCCGAAAGTTCCATAGATAATACCTATTTCCTGAACAGGAAGACCTAATCCCCCCTGATCGATTCCGGCTTTAAGAAAAAGAGGAACGATTTTCATAGCATAACCTTCGGCAAAACGATATAAAATAATGAAACAAATATACCAGACTATATACTTCTTCTGAAAAAAGGTACGGATCACTTCCCACAACATATGCATAGCATCTTTTACCGTTCGAACATCGCCTGACGCCGCACCCCCGGAAGGTAACATTCGGACATGATATAAAGACAAGACAACCATTATAGCCGCACAAATGCCCATAATCACCATCCAGGCATGTACTATGCCGATACTGTCCTTTAATGAACCGGCCAAATACACAAGACCTCCATTTGTCAAGATTTTCGCCAGATTATAAAATGCCCCTTGCCAACCTATATACTTAGCCTGCATCGTAGCATTCAGCTCGGTAAGATATACTCCGTCTCCGGCAATGTCATGCGTTGCACCGCTAAAAGCGATCACACCCATAAATGCTATTGCATAACAGAAAAAATCAGGTAGCGGCAATGACAGTGCGACCAAACCGAAAGCCACCCCCGTCACCATTTGGGTAGCAACGACAAAATATTTTTTTGTTTTAAACATCTCCAGAAAAGGACTCCACAAAGGTTTCAATGTCCAAGGGAGCATAATCAAAGACGTCCAGAAAGCAATTTGGGCATTAGACACACCCATATCCGAAAACATAAGTACAGACACCATCGACAAAGCGACAAATGGAAGTCCCATTGCAAAATAGACTGTCGGCACCCAACAGATCGGATTGATAGATTTGTTATCAGACATTATATTTCAAGTTTTAAAATTCGGAATTATGACAATGCCGAATCAATAATTTATTACGGTTTATACACCGAATAAGAATAAGGAAAATCTTCCGGTCGAACCCCTCGCTTCATATTCGGTTTAGCATTCATCTTCAAGGACAATTCTCCACCTGAAGAGATTTCGTCATGCGTTAAATAGTTCCGAGTAAACTTTTTACCGTTCAATTTTGCAGAATCGATATATAAATTCTTATCGTTATTATTACGAGCATCGATCACAAACACTTTGTTATTCGGCAAATTCAACGTTACCTTTTGAAAAAGAGGAGCTCCTAAAACATATTCGGGTTGCCCCGGACATACCGGATAAAAGCCCATCGCACTGCAAACATACCATGCTGAAGTCTGGCCGTTATCTTCATCTCCGCAATAACCTTTCGGGCCTGAATTATATAATCGGTTCAATACTTCCCGTACATGGTATTGAGCTTTCCACGGCTGACCGATATAATTATATAAGTAAATGGCATGCTGTACCGGCTGGTTACCATGAGCATACTGCCCCATATCCAATGCAACCATTTCGGCTATCTCGTGAATTACAAAACCATACGTTCCCACATTATAATCTGCAGGAGCATTAAACATCGAATCCAGCTTCGCTCCCATCTGTTCATGACCGCCCATCAATTGAGCAAGCCCCTGAATATCATGCATAACACTCCACGTATAATGCCATGACGAACCTTCGGTAAAAGGACCTCCCCACTCTATAGCTCGAAAAGGCTCGATCCATTCCCCGTCTTTATTTTTCGCACGCATAAAACCGCATGAAGGATCAAACAAATTCTTATAATTCTGAGACTTTTTCTCATACACTTCGGCTATCGATACATTTCCTATAGACGCGGCAAAACGGCTCAAACACCAGTCGCTATAGGCATATTCCAATGTCTTGGCAGTAGCTTCGACATAATCGGGATACGGTACATACCCGAGCTTGTCATACTCTTCAAATCCATTTCGTCCGACAGAAGCCTCCCGACCTTGTGCCTGAGTCTGGTGCACCATAGCCTCTAAAGCCTTTTTTGCATCGAAACTGCGTATTCCCTTCATCCACGCATCCGTGATAAGCGATAGAGAATTATTTCCGATCATACAGCCCCGATGTCCCGGACTCGCCCATTCCGGCAAAAATCCGCTTTCTTCATAACTGTTGACTAAAGCCTGCATAATACGCTCCGAAACTTCCGGATAGACTAACGTAAACAAAGGATGCACAGCACGGAATGTATCCCAGAAACCATTATCCGTGTACATATATCCGGCATGAATTTTTCCATCATAGGGACTATAATATACCGGTTTTCCAGACTTATCGAATTCATAAAATTCCCGGGGAAATAAAAGAACCCTATACAAGCAAGAATAAAAAGTTTTCATCTGTTCCTCATTACCCCCTTCGGCTACGATACGCCCCATCATACTGTTCCACAGTTTTGCAGATTCGATCTTTAAATCAGCGACCGTTTTATTTTTCACCTCCCTGTCAAAATTCAGCCACGCTTGTTCTTCTCCTATAAACGAAGAAGCCACTCGGACAGTCAGCTTTTCACCTTCAGGGACATCGAACTGAAGATATGCACAAACCCGGTCATGCTCACCGACAAGCTTTCCCGGAAATAAGTCATCATTAATTTGTATCCCCTGATCCTTTATAGGATGGCTGAACTCCAACACGAAATAATTGGCAAAATTAGAAGGAACACCTCCACAATTATTTTTAGTATAACCCGTTACCCTACGATTTTGCTTGTCGATAGCCAAACGGCAACCTCCATGATAAGCATCTACAATAAAATATTGCTCTTTTCCCGGAGTAAACGCTATATCCAAAACAGCTCCGGTACGGGAAGCTGACAGTTCGGTCACAGTTCCGTTATCAAATTGGACTTTATAATAATCGGGACGGGCGATCTCGTTTTTATGAGAGAAGCGGGCTCCCCTATCTTTATAAGAAACTTTTAAGTCTCCTGAAACAGGCATTACCGAAAATGTTCCGTAATCATTTATCCATGGGCTGGGCTGGTGTGTCTGACGGAATCCTCTGATCTCCTCATCGGTATAAGCATATATCCAACCACTACGATTTTCTCCGGTTTGCGGAGTCCAAAAATTTACACCCCAAGGCACTGCTACTGCCGGATAGGTATTTCCATGTGAGAATTCAAAAGTCGACTCGGTTCCCATCAACGGATTGACATAATCTACAAACTCCCGTGCTTGTAAAGAAACCGTTGTTAATAATATTAATAATCCGGCTATTCCTATTTTTCTCTTCATAGTATAATATTATCACTTTTATCTATTACTGTTTATGCCCCATTTTGAAGGAGTACTCCCCATATCAAACTCTAAAATACCGCCTGCAACAATATCCTCATGAGTAAAGAACGGCTCTGTCAAAGGATTTCCGTTCAATCTTGCAGCCTGAATATATTTATTCTCGGAAGAATTATTATTAGTCCGTATCGTAAACGTTTTCCCATCCGAAAGATTTATCGTCGTTTCATCGAATAAAGGACGGCCTATCGAATAGACCGGTTTACCCGGACAAACCTGATAAAATCCCATACTATTCAAGATATACCACGCCGACATCTGTCCGCAATCTTCATTCCCGGAAATTCCGGCAGGAGCATTAAAATATTGACTATGCAACACACTATCTACCAATGCCTGAGTTTTCCACGGCTGGTCGATATAATTATACATGTGCAGAATATGATGACTCGGTTCATTTCCATGTGCATACTGACCTATCAGACCCGATATATCGGAAGAAACTGATTCTCCCTCTAATTTAGAACTAACGGTAAACAAAGAATCCAGCTTCTCGGAGAAAGCTTCTTTTCCTCCCATCAAAGCGACCAACCCCTCTATATCATGAGGAACAAACCATGTCCACTGCCATGCCGTACCTTCGCAATAATCATCATTCCGATGATTTGAAGAACGAGGATTAAACGGTGTACGCCATTTGCCTTTGGAGTCCACACCTCTCATAAATCGTGTGCTTTTATCGAAATACTTTTCATAAGCTTTACCTAAAAGACCATATCGAACATGGTTCAACGTATCATTCATCTCATTAGCAAATTGCGAAATACACCAATCGTTATAAGCATATTCCAAAGCCTTTGCCACCGATTCGTTTTCAAAATCGCACGGGATATACCCTAAAGTATTCTTATAATATTTAGATTTAGGCATCAGATGCGGCAAAACAAGAGGCGGGCAATGAATCCCGGCCGTATCATATTGTGCAGTCCTTAAACATGCCTGATAGGCTGTTTCGACATCGAAGTCGCGTTGACCTTTCATATAAGCATCCACAATTACAGGAACAGCATGGTATCCGATCATTGTCCCGGTATAATTAGAAGCTAAATCCCACATCGGAAAAATTCCGCCCTCTTCATGCTTACGAATTAACGAACGGATAAACTGGTTGTTCAACCCCGGATCTATTATCGTCATTAAAGGATGCAATGCCCGAAAAGTATCCCATAAAGAAAATACGGTATAAACCGGACGATCGGCAGAGGTCTGGTGTATTCGTAAGTCCATACCCAAATAACGACCATCAACATCGGCAAACAGATTCGGAGCGACAGCCGTATGATATAACGCCGTATAGAATATCTTTTTTTGATCTTCGTCTTTGGTCGAAATATCTATTTTAGAAAGATATCTTTGCCAATCCGAAGAAGCCTCTTTCCTGACCATATCAAAATCCCAATCCGGCAACTCCACTTCGACATTTCTCCTAGCACCTGCCATGTCGACACCCGAAATACCGACCTTAATAAGCACCTTCTCTCCTTCAGATGTCGCAAAGTGCAACAATACCTTTGATTGAGGTATTTTATTATCAGTACCCGGTATCATTACCGAGTCCGTCACCAGTTCATACGTAAAAGGCTTTGAAAATTCAGCATAAAAATTGATATACTGGTCAAAAGCCCAATAAACCGTTTTTTTACGTCCCCTTATTTCAGTATCGCTGATTACCTCGATCTGCATTTCTTCATTTTTCTGACGCTGCAAACTATAATCAAAATCCAATATAAATCCGGCCTTCTCACTTTCGGGGAAAGTATATCGATGAATTGCAGCACGTTTAGTAGCCGTAAGTTCGGCTTTCACTCCATAACGGTCGAGAAATACAGAATAATATCCCGGAACTGCCGTCTCATTCTCGTGAGAGAAACCCGAAGCATAAGCCTTGCACTGACTGTCCAACGGCTCTTGTTCATATTGTTGCTCACCCACCGTCGGCATCAAAAGAACATCTCCGTAATCGCCACATCCGGTACCACTCAAATGAGTGTGGGAAAAACCATTGATCGTACTGTCGGAATAATGATAACCTGAACAGGCATCCCATTGATAGATACGAGTATCGGGACTGGGTTGGATCATCCCGTGCGGAACAATAGCTCCCGGAAACGTATGCCCGTGATCTCCGGTTCCTATAAAAGGATTGACATATTGAGTATAATCCGAAATATCCTTATTCTGAATAGAGCAAGAAGTTATTCCTAATAAAAAAACGACAACCGGTATGACCGAATAAAAATAGTGTTTCATAAATATGGTATTATCTCTATCTTTTTATTATAAGACGCATCAAAATATCTTATCCCCTACTCGGGAACTGAAATTTCCTACAAAAACATCTATATTATTAAAACGATTAAATGTCCGAAAACACTAATTCGAATTACAATTTATATATAGACAAATTAACACGAAAAAAACAGACACCCTGATGATAAGCATTTTTCAGAAAATTTTATCCCATAAAAAAAGTTCCCAAAAATTCTTCCGGGAACTAATCAAAACATTTGCTGTGGCAATATCATAAACCGCCTTTAAACAAAATAACCTCAGCCATATATGTAAATGCCCCTGCCAAATAACCGCATAATGCCAAAAGAGAAATATGCCTCAAATACCACACGAAATTAATGCGTTCCAGCCCCATCACGACGACTCCGGCAGCCGAACCAATGATCAGCATACTGCCTCCTACTCCGACACAATAAGAAAGAAACTCCCAAAAAATACCGTCTTGCACAAAATATCCCATATATGCGGGATCAGATACAGAAGAGAGAATTGTCGGATCTACGATCGGGTACATTCCGATAGAAGCAGCAACTAACGGAACATTATCTACAATAGAAGACAATGCACCCAGCAATATATTAATCACATAAACATTATGGACATTTATATCGAGCCATTGAGCCGTACTTGTCAATATTCCGGTCGCTTGCAATACGGCAACAGCCATCAAAATACCCAGAAAAAAGAGAATTGTCGGTATATCTATTCGTTTCAGGACTTTCGGGACACGACATTGATGTGCTTCGTCTATCATTTTACGATTATACATTATCTCGGTAAAAATCCACAAAACACTTAAAGAGAACAAAATTCCGATAAAAGGAGGTAATGAAGTCACGGCTTTAAACAACGGAACAAAAATCAACCCGAGAATACCTAATATCAATATTAACCGTTTCTCTCCGAAAGAGACAAAATCGCTATGAGTTTTGACCGTTGTATCGACCGGAGCTAATGTTCCTCCTAACATGCGAGAAGCAAATATTAAAGGTACGATCAAAGAAACCATACTGGGCAGCAAAACAAACTTGACCAATGCCGATGTCGTCACATTTCCTTTGACCCATAACATAATAGTCGTAATATCACCTATCGGAGACCACGCTCCGCCACTATTCGCCGCAATAACGATCATACTGGCATAAAGCCAGCGCTCCCGCTGATCACTGACCAACTTTCTCAACAACATAACCATAACAATCGCCGTAGTCAGATTATCAAGAACGGCAGACATAAAAAATGTTATGAATCCGAGAATCCATAGTAGTTTTCGCTTCTTACGGGTCGTAATACGGTTAGTAATGATAGAAAAACCGCCGTGAACATCGATCAGTTCGACAATTGTCATAGCCCCGATCAAGAAAAATAAAATCTCGGATATGTCCCCTAAATGCTCGATAACCTTAACATTGACAATAAAATTAAGACATTGCTGCGCTAAAGGCAAAGATTGAAGAGTCGTAGAAGAAGCCAGATAATGACTTAACTCTTCGGCATCCGCCACCGGAACTATAGATTCTGCTCCGAAAGCATACAAAACCCATAACAACATTCCTAATAAAAGAGCAACAGCAGCTTTATCTATTCGCAAAGGATGTTCGAGAGCTATCGCCAAATAGCCGATAATAAAGATAGTAACAATCGCTAATAACATGGTATTTATATATATTAAGTAAAACAAATATGAACTTCAATTATTTAAGGTCTGACAAATGTAGAAAATTTTATTCCACCATCTGACAGAATAAGAAAAGAACACTACAAAAACGAGAGAAAAGCTTTCACTATCCTCTCGTTACCATTCTATTTATATCTATTTTTCCCGCATAAATATATTTATCGGTGTTCCTCTAAAATTCCATTTACTACGAATCTTATTTTCGAGAAATCTTTTATAAGGCTCTTTAACCCACTGCGGCAAATTACAGAAAAAAATAAAAGTAGGGACAACCGTATCTTTCAACTGTGTCACATATTTTATTTTTACATATTTCCCCTTATGCGCAGGAGGCGGATAATTCTCTATAACAGACAACATTTCTTCATTGAGTTTTGCTGTCGGAATCCGCATCATACGATTCTGATAAACTTCAGCCGCAGATTCCAAAACTTTAAATATTCTCTGCTTGGTAAAAGCCGAAGCATACACGATCGGGAAATCAACAAAAGGAGCAAAACGCTCACGAATAGCCGACTCAAATTCTTTTATCGCCTTATTGGATTTGTCTTCTACCAAATCCCACTTATTTACACAAACGACCAACCCCTTTTTATTTTTCTGAATAAGGGAAAAAATATTCAAATCCTGACTTTCTATCCCCCGTGTCGCATCAATCATCAAAATGCAAACATCGGCACTTTCTATAGCTCGAATAGAACGTATGACAGAATAATATTCTATATCTTCGGTCACTTTCCCTTTCTTCCGGATTCCGGCCGTATCTACCAGATAAAAATCAAACCCGAATTTATTATAACGAGTAAAAACCGAGTCTCGTGTAGTACCGGCTATATCCGTTACAATATAACGATCTTCTCCGATAAAAGCATTTATGATAGAAGACTTTCCGGCATTAGGGCGTCCCACAACGGCAAAACGCGGAATATCGTCCTCCACCGTTTCTTCCTCCTTTTTCGGGAAACGAGCAACAATATCATCAAGCAAATCACCAGTCCCAGAGCCGTTGATAGCCGACAATGTATACGGGTCTCCCAATCCGAAAGAATAAAATTCTGCAGCAGCATATTGCCATTCATTGCTGTCTACTTTATTGGCAACCAGAATTACCGGTTTTTTCGTCTTCCGTAAAATAGACGCAACATGATCATCCAAATCCGTTCCTCCGTGCATGGCATCTACGACAAACAGAATAACATCGGCTTCCTCTATTGCAATAGCTACCTGCTTATTGATCTCTTCCTCAAAAATATCATCCGAATTTACAACCCAACCGCCGGTATCTATAATAGAAAATTCTTGCCCACACCATTCAACCTTACCGTACTGTCGGTCTCGTGTCGTTCCGGCAACTTCATTTACAATTGCTTTTCTCGACTTTGTCAGACGATTGAACAGAGTCGATTTCCCCACATTAGGACGTCCGACTATAGCCACTATATTTCCCATAATTCCTCCATTTTTTTATTAGATTAACCGACTTCCCGTCGGGATGGTCCGAGATTCGTATCAATCGAGTTGATACCCGAAACTCTTCAATTTATTTTCTTTATTACGCCAGTCTTTCTCCACCTTTACGTACAATTCGAGATATACTTTCTTTTCAAAAAAAGCCTCAATATCTTTTCTTGCCAAAGTTCCGACCTTTTTCAATGCACTGCCTCCCTTTCCTATAACGATACCTTTTTGAGAATCTCTCTCGACATAAATTATCGCCATAATATGAATATGTCCTTCATCTTCCTTAAATTGCTCTACGGCAACCTCCACGGCATAAGGGATCTCTTTATCATAAATCTGCAATATTTTTTCTCGGATTATCTCCGTAACAAAAAAACGGGCAGGTTTGTCCGTCAAAGAATCTTTCTCAAAAAACGGAGGAGAAGGAGGCAAAAGTTCCTGAATCCGTTTCAGTAAATAATCAAGATTAAATTTATATTGGGCAGAAACCGGTATTATCTCAGCATTCGGCAACAAAGAGTGCCATTCTTCTACCAAACGCTCCAGATCTTTCTGATCTTTCAACAAATCGACCTTATTGATCAACAGCAAGACTGGCACAGACTGAGAAGCCACACGATCCAGAAAACCCTGATTCTTTGTCGGCATCTCCACTACATCTGTCACATACAGCAATATATCTGCATCTACCAAAGCCGATTGGGAAAAATTCAACATAGACTCCTGCAACTTGTAGTTCGGAGACAACACTCCAGGAGTGTCCGAATAAACAATTTGCATATCATCGGTATTCACAATACCCATAATACGATGGCGAGTTGTCTGGGCCTTAGAAGTAATGATAGAAATTCGCTCCCCTACCAAAGAATTCATCAATGTAGACTTCCCGACATTAGGATTTCCCACTATATTCACAAAACCGGCCTTATGCATAATTCTGATTTCTAAAGTTTCTTGAACAAATATAATAAAAACGATCAACAGAATCTCATCTATCCCTCGTTTTTCATCCCTAACAACCCTGGAATAAGAATGTTGGGTTAAATCGACTCAACATTCCTTAGAATCTGTTTAACATCTTACTTAAGGTAAAATAAAACGGTTCTCAACAGGTTTTAAGAAGCCGTCTAAACAGGCCTCTAATAAACATTGCCTTAGGAGGGAAATGCCGAACATAAAAATACGCTAAGCTGCGCACAACAGAATGAGCGTTACTCGGCGTATCTTATTAATTGTAAAAATGAATATATTATTTCGTATCGTAAGCCCATTTCAGGTAAACTGCTCCCCAAGTAAATCCGGCTCCGAATGCTGTCAATACAAGGTTATCTCCTTTTTTAAGCTTACTTTCCCATTCAGAGAGACACAAAGGTATAGAAGCTGCACTTGTATTTCCATATTTCTCAATATTCATCATCACCTTTTCTCGGGCAATCCCCATCCGGTCTGCAATAGCTTCGATAATCCGGGCATTTGCCTGATGCGGAACAAACCAGTCTATCGTATTAAGATCTAAATCGTTTTTGCGCATAATACTCTGAGAGACCTCTAACATATCCGATACCGCATGCTTATATACTGCACGTCCTTCTTGATACACATAATGTTCTTGATTATCGATCGACTCATGCGTAGCAGGATAAGCAGAACCGCCCGCTTTCATAATCAAATGCGGCAAACCGATTCCATCGGTATGCAATTCCGCATCAATAACACCTAAAGCTTCATCTGAAGGTTCGAGCATTACCGCCGCTGCAGCATCTCCGAACAAAGGACAAGTAGAGCGATCTGTATAATTCGTCATAGAAGACATCTTCTCTGCCGATAAAACAATCACCTTTTTATACAACCCGCTTTTAATATATGCCGCCCCAGCCTGTAATGCTACCAAAAAACCGGCACACGCAGCCTGTATATCATACGAAAAACAATGCTTTAAACCAGACTTTTCCGCAATAATCGATGCCGTAGAAGGGAAACGATAATCCGGATTAGAAGTGGCGCATATTACTAATTCTACGTCGTCGGGATGAACCGACGTCTTTTTCAATAATTCATTTACAGCCCGATATCCCAATTCTGAAGAACCGAGTCCCTCGCCTTTCAAGATACGACGCTCCTTAATCCCTACCCGGGTGGTAATCCACTCGTCATTGGTGTCCACCATAGAAGATAACTCTTCATTTGTAAGGATATAGTCCGGAACATAAGAGGCTACACCTGTAATTATTGCATTTTTTATATCCATAGTCAGTAAATAGGCAAATTAAAAAAATGCCCTAAACCTTCCTATTTAGGGCCAGATCTTATAAGCTCGCCGATTGCCGTCTGGCAATTTAAACAGCAGCTTCTTTTTCGATAGCTAATTTACCGCGATAGTAACCGCATTCACCGCATACTGTATGATAAATATGCCATGCACCGCAGTTAGGACATACTGCCAATGTAGGAGCTACAGCCTTATCGTGAGTTCTTCTTTTAGCTGTTCTTGTCTTCGATTGTTTTCTTTTAGGATGTGCCATTTTCTTATTACTTTTAATTATTATCTATTAATTTCTTCAACTCGTCCCATCTCGGGTCTGTTTCTTCATTTGTCATATCGTCCGCATCAGATTCGTCATCAAAAATCCCGTTATCATCTTCATCTCCATCATCAGCAGAGCGAGCAGAATGTTTTTTCAATTTCATACTCATAGTCTTATTACACTTCCCTGCCGGATGCACATGCTTCAACGGAATAGTCAATGCTATAAACTCATACAAAAACCATGCAATATTGATTTCACCTTCGGCTTCGGGAACGATAACCACGTCATCATTCTCCTCACTATATTCACTTCCGAACTTCACATACAAATGTTCATTCGTAGCAACCTCAAAATCCATATTGTCAAGACATCGATCACAAGGAATTAAAATAATCCCGTTAATCGCAAATTTTAATTCGAATGTTCCCCCTGTCCTTTTTACCGACAGAGCCACATCTACTGATCCTCTCTGCACTTCCGGACCATCGATATTCTTAAAGAATTGATCATCCAAGTGGTACTCATAATTTTGAGTTCCTTCAGGCAGACTTTTTAACGGTATCTTATATAAATTGAACTTTCCCAATGATTACAGACGTTAAAACCCTGCAAAGGTATAAAAAATAATCTTTACCCGTCAAATTTTCGCCTGTTTTTATTGCATCTTTGCAAAAATCAACACAATAAACATATTTTAATCAGGAAAAATTTATATACCCGAGCACCGTCAAGAACGCTTCAGCTCTATCCTGAAAGTAGTTCCCTTTCCCGGCTCGGACTCCTTAACATATATACGCCCTTCATGATACTCTTCGATTATACGTTTTACCAAAGTCAATCCCAATCCCCAACCCCTCTTTTTAGTCGTATATCCGGGATTGAATACCGTTTTGAATCGTTTGCGAGGAATACCTTTTCCCGTATCTCTTACATCGATATAGCATTTATCTTTATCTGCTTGTAACGAAACATCAATACTTCCTTCTCCATCCATCGCATCAATTGCATTCTTACACAAATTTTCAATAACCCACTCCAATAGAGGCAGACAGTACATTCCTCCGATAGGCTCTTCCGGCAGATGCGTCATTAACTGTACTTTATTTGAAATCCGTCGGCGCATATAATCTGTAGCATTCACCAGTACCTCATTTATATACATAAACTTCATCTCCGGTTTCGATCCTATTTTCGAAAATCGCTCGGCAATAACAGACAAACGCTTTACGTCTTTACCCATATCATTTAACAAATCCTTATCTACACCGTTCAGCTCCAACAGATCAAGCCATGCCAATAAAGACGAAATAGGAGTACCTAATTGATGAGCGGTTTCCTTCGACAGTCCCACCCATACTTTATTTTGTTCCGCTTTCTTACTACTCATTAACGCTAAATAAGCAATTAATATAAAAAGCAGCATAACTGCCAATTGAATATAAGGGAAATAAGAAAGGCGCTTAAGTAAAATAGAATCATCATAATATAAATATTGACGTGTATGCTCATCGATATAAATTTCTATTTTATTAGATCCCGATTTAAACTCTTCGAGCTTTTTTCTCAAATAAATATCCGGAGATTTTTCAGGAATCTTCAAGTTTAAGATCTGACGAATACTATCTTGTTCGTCGGCAACAATCACGGGGATAGAGGTATTGCTTTGAATAATCTTCAAAATCAAACCCATATCCATATCGGTATCATTACTCGCCACCTCTCGTGTCGCTTCTGCCCAGATCTCCATCTTATTACGCTCCTCCACAGAAAGATCTGCAACCAACTGATTCGATATATACAAAAAAATACCCACCAGTAACATAGAAACCAAAAGGAACACTATTTTTACTTTCTGACGGGCATCATAAATATTCTGCATCGTAATTTCAATTAAATATACATTGTTAAAACGCTATAAACCGAAAAATATTGTTGCAAACCAAATATACGAAAAAAGCGTGTTCCCAGAACAGAAACACGCTTCTCTATATCGATTAACACCTCAAAAATTATTCAGCATTCAATGTGATACGTTTAAATGCCGTAACAGTCAAATCCTTATTATGAGATTTAAGATACTGCTGAATAGATTCTTTCGGCTCTTTTACAAAAGCTTGTTCGAGCAATGTCGATTCTTGGAAGAATTTATTAATACGTCCTTGAGCAATCTTATCGAGCATTTCTTCTTTCTTGCCTTCTTGACGAGCTTTATCCTTTGCGATTTCCAATTCCTTTGCAACAACATCAGCAGGAACTTCATCACGGCTCACCGAAATAGGATTCATTGCCGCAACTTGCATAGCCACATCACGAGCTACTTGATATTCAACTTCAGGAAGATTGAACCCTACGATAGTAGCCAATTTATTTCCCGGGTGAATATAAAATATTGTAGAAGGAGCTTGTACAAACTCATAGAAACCGAGTTCCATTTTTTCTCCGGTAACACCACTACGGTCAACGATCAAGTCTGCAATAGAACGCCCATCTATAGTCAAAGCTTTCAGAGCTTCAAGATCTGCGGGTTTATTCTCCAATGCAGCATCCAAAATCGATTGAGTCAAAGCAACGAAATCTTTATTTTGAGCAACGAAGTCTGTCTCACATTTCAGAGCGACGATCGCAGCGAAATCTCCTTTTGTTGCAGCCAATACACAACCTTCCGAAGCTTCACGATCTTCACGTTTAGCGGCAATAGCCTGACCTCTTTTACGGATAATTTCCATTGCTCCGTCAAAATCTCCGTTAGCTTCATTTAATGCATTTTTGCAATCCATCATACCTGCTCCTGTCATTTTACGAAGCTTGGTAATATCTGCCATTGTAACTGCCATATATTTTTCTCCTTTTAATTGATTATTAAATTTAATACACAAAGAGTAAGTCTCGATACAAAACGAAACTCACTCTCTGTTATAGACTGAATGTTAAATATTTATTATTCTTCAACGTCTTTCATGAACTTTTCGGCAACGTTAGCATTCAATGCTTCGTCATCCTCCTTTTTAGTTCTTTCTTTTTTCACAGCGCGAGTTTTTCTCTCTTTTTTAGGAGCTTCGCCTTCTGCAGCTTCAACATCTACTTTTTCAGCTTTTCTTTCTTCAAGACCTTCAGCAATAGCACCACATACTGCACCGAGAATAACCTCGATAGATTTTGTAGCATCATCGTTTGCCGGAATAACAAAATCGACATTCGAAGGGTCAGAATTCGTATCTACCATAGCAAATACCGGAATACCCAAACGATTCGCTTCACGCACAGCAATATGCTCTTTCATTACATCGACAACAAAAAGAGCCGAAGGAAGACGGGTCAAATCAGCAATACTGCCCAACGTCTTTTCAAGTTTAGCACGCTGACGAGTCACTTGCAATTTTTCACGTTTCGACAAATTGTCGAAAGTCCCGTCTTTAGTCATTTTATCGATAGTAGTCATTTTCTTAACAGCCTTACGAATCGTAGGGAAGTTAGTCAACATACCACCAGGCCAACGTTCAATAACGTAAGGCATATTTACAGCAGCAGCTTTATCAGCGACTACTTGTTTAGCTTGTTTTTTAGTCGCTACAAAAAGCACCTTTTTACCTGATTTCGCAATCTGTTTCAGTGCAGCAGCAGCTTCATCGACTTTAGCAACTGTTTTATAAAGGTCAATGATATGGATACCATTGCGCTCCATAAAAATATAAGGAGCCATTGCCGGGTTCCATTTTCTTTTCAAGTGTCCGAAGTGAACACCGGCTTCTAATAATTGGTCAAAATTTGTAATAGACATTTTTTCTTTTTTTTAGTTCGTTTACATTCTACTAATTCAATTGCAGGGTAATCTTCCATTGAGTAAACCTCTGAGACAGAGTCCCGGCAATTTGGATACTAAACGCTGAATACTTGCCGCGAGAAAATAAGCAAAAATATTAACGTTTGCTGAACTGGAATCTCTTTCTCGCTTTCGGTTGTCCCGGTTTCTTACGTTCAACAGAACGAGGATCACGAGTCATAAATCCTTCGGCTTTCAACGCCGGTTTATCTTCAGGATTAATTTTTACCAATGCACGGGCAATTGCCAAACGCAACGCTTCTGCTTGTCCCTTGAAACCTCCGCCGTCCAAATTTACTTTAATATCATATTTTTCAGCTACACCCAGTTTGTTCAACGGTTGTTTTACAACATACTGAAGAATACTTGAAGGGAAATATACGGCAAGATCTCTTTTATTGATAGTGATAACACCTGTTCCTTCGCTTACGAATACACGTGCAACTGCAGCTTTTCGTCTTCCTATTGCATTAACTACTTCCATACTGCTTATTTAAGAGAATTTATATCAATTGTTTTAGGTTGTTGTGCTGCGTGCGGATGTTCCGATCCTGCATATACATATAGGTTTCTCAACAATTGAGCTCCCAATTTATTCTTAGGCAACATACCTTTTACTACTCTATTAAATAATTTCGCTTCGCCTTTCTTAATCAATTCAGCAGGCGAAGTTTTTTTCTGACCACCAGGATAGCCTGTAAAATTCAAATACACACGATCTGTCCATTTATTTCCGGTCAAAATAACTTTATCCGCATTGATAATAATTACATTGTCACCACAATCTACGTGCGGAGTATAGCTCGGTTTATATTTGCCTCTCAATAATTTGGCAACCTTAGCCGACAAACGTCCCAACACCTGATCGGTTGCATCTACTACAACCCATTCTTTTTGTACAGTTGCTTTGTTTGCAGAAATGGTCTTATAACTTAAAGTATCCACTGCTTAAAATTTTTATTTGTTAATTACTTAAAATGCACATAGCTAACCCCTCTTCGGACACTGAAGCGGAAGCTATCTACTAAAATTTTCTCAAACTTTGATAATAATCGGCTCGCAAAGGTACGGTTTTTATCTGAAAAACAAAACTTTTCACAGAAAAAAGAAAGGATATTATTCAACCCTAAAAAAATAAAGAAGTCCAAATATCAACATTCAGACTTCTTCTCTTTATAGTAAACTCTATCAATTAAAAAAAACTGCACCAGAAATAAGCATACTAAAAAACTTAAATGCAACTTATAAATAAGCTTTGAACAAATTTAATAAGATACTAAGAAAGCCCTATAGAGCATCTAAAATTACATATTAATAGATGAATATATAAAAAAGAATGCTGCAATATATACTCTTAAAAAAACATAATAACATGAACTTTCCCAAAAATCATCTTTTTCAAGAAGACAAGAATATCTACTCCTTGATCTCCGGGAGAGGATGATACAAAGGGGAGAAAGAGGGGATGATAAAAAAAAGGGAGACGATCTTTTCTCGTCTCCCCTTCCTATCTAAAATC